>OLHK01000016.1_pt1 | contig 99130 bp, 97 predicted proteins | sample 1609371 | NCBI WGS metagenome assembly OLHK01 (sample SAMN05416779, study PRJEB24817) | seawater metagenome | isolation source: Sea water | place: Canada:Atlantic | collected 2013-11
GGCTTGGGGGCGGCGGCGGCCTGCGGGGCAGGTTCGGGCTTTTTCGCCTCCGGCTCCCGCGGGGGGGGCGGCTTCACGGCCTCAGGCTCGGGCGTGGTCTTGGCGGCGGCGGCAGGTGCCGCGGTCCGATTCGACAGGCCGAGGCGATGCACCTTGCCGATCACGGCGTTGCGCGTGACACCGCCCAATTCCTTTGCAATCACCGAGGCGGACTTGCCTTCGGCCCACATCTGCTTGAGGATTTCCACACGCTCATCGGTCCAGGACATCGCTCACGCCTTCCTTGGGTCTGTCAAAAACAAAAACGCGGCCCATATGACCGCTGGTGATATCTTCATATCAATTCACTGACTGCATAGTATGGCGTCAGGCCCCCCGGATACAAGGGGCCGGGATGCCCTGAGAGGACTTCATGACCGCGATCGACAACCGCCCGATGGGCGAACGCCGCTTTGGCCGCTGGAATACGCTGGGAACGCAGACGCTGGCCCTGCGCGAGATTCGCCGGTTCACCAGCGTCTGGACGCAGACTCTGGCCGCGCCGATGGCCACGGCGCTGTTGTTCATGCTGATCTTCGTGCTGGCGCTGGGCGACCGGCGCGGCGACGTGATGGGCATGCCCTTCGCGCAGTTCCTGGCGCCGGGCATCGTGATGATGACCGTGATCCAGAACGCGTTTGCCAACACCTCCTCCTCCATCGTGATATCCAAGGTGCAGGGCAATATCGTCGATACGCTGATGCCGCCGCTGTCCGCGTCCGAGATCATGCTGGGCTATGTCGCGGGAGGTGTCGCGCGCGGTGCGCTGGTGGCGGTCGCGGTGGCGCTGGTCGTCTTTCCGTTCGCGGGGGTCTGGCCCGCCAACCCGATCTGGACGCTGGTTTTCGTGCTGCTGGGCGCCACGATGATGAGCCTGGTGGGCATTCTGGCAGGTATCTATGCTGAGAAGTTCGATCAGATGGCGGCGATAACCAACTTTATCGTGACGCCGCTCAGCTTTCTGTCGGGCACGTTCTATTCGCTGGAAACGCTGCCGCCCGCGATGTCGATCATCAGCCACGCAAATCCGGTGTTCTATGTGATCGACGGGTTCCGCTACGGCGTGCTGGGGCAGTCGGACAGTTCCCCGTGGCTGGGCGTATTGGTCTGCGTTGGCGTCTGCGCGGTGATCGCGGCGATCTGCTGGCGGTTCTTCGCGACGGGCTACAGGCTGAAATCCTGAGCCTCAAATCCTGAACCTCAGATGCGGAACTGGCGTCTTACGAAGTGCCGTTCCGCCCCGACGCTGAGGCGCTCGGCGGCATCCGTCGCGCGCATCCAGACGGGGAAGTGATCGGGTTCCGTCGGCGGGGCCAGTTGGCGGACCGGATGGCACAGGTAGACCGCGCAGATCTTGTGCGCCCACCAGCCATATTCCGGCATGAAGACATAGCGTTGATACGCGCCCAGCCGCCGGGGCCGTGCGACGCGCCAGCCGGTTTCCTCGATCACCTCGCGGTGCAGACCGGCCAGAGGATGCTCCCCCTTGTCGATGCCGCCGCCGGGCAGCAGAAGCGTCTGATCCCTGACGGTGGTGCGCGCCAGCAGCAGCCACGCGCCATCCGCGATGATGGCATAGGCACCGGGGCGATCGGCATAGGCCTGACCGCTCTTTATTGCTTCGCCGAACCTGCGCATATTCTGCTCCCGCCTCACAGGGGTTACATTGCCCCGGTCTGAGTACTATGTCGCATCCTCATGTGAAAAGCCCGGAGTGAGAGAATGAGCACCGCCGCAACCATCGCCTGGGATGATTCCATCCTGCCGTTTCAGCTCGATGCATCCGACATGCGCGGCCGGATCGCGCGGTTGGACCACTCGCTCGACAATATTCTGGGGCAGCACGACTACCCCTCCAACGTGTCCGAGCAGGTGGCGCAGGCCGTCCTGCTGACCGCGATGATCGGGCAGACGATGAAACTGCGCTGGCGGTTGTCGTTGCAGATTCGCGGCGACGGGCCGCTGCGCCTGATCGCGACGGATTACTTCGCCCCGGCCAAGGCGGGGGAGCCGGGACAGGTCCGCGCCTATGCCAGCTATGATGAGGATCGTCTGCAAGACGGTCCCGGATTTCCGCAGATCGGCAAGGGCATGTTCGCGGTCATCATAGATCAGGGTGAGGGGATGCAGCCCTATCAGGGCATCACGCCGCTGGCGGGCGGATCCCTCGCCGCCTGTGCGGAGACGTATTTCGCGCAGTCCGAGCAATTGCCGACCCGCTTCGTGCTGGGTGCGGCCCAACAGGTCGAGGCCGAGGGTGAGACGTGGCGCGGCGGTGGTATCATGATCCAGCACATGCCGCCGGCAGGCAGCCACGTTACGGGTGAGGAAGGCTCGGGCGAGGGCGGTCTGCTGGGCGCGAACGATCTGATCGGGCGCGACGCGGAGGAAGACTGGAACCGCGTCACGATGCTGCTGGAGACGACCGAGCTGATGGAACTGGTCGGGCCGCATGTCACGCCGGATCAGTTGCTGGTGCGCCTGTTCCATGAGGAGACGCCGCGTGTCTTCGACGCGCAATCGGTCAAGTTCGGCTGCACCTGTTCGGCGGCGAAGGTGGTGCAGACCATGTCGATGTATTCCAGCAAGGATGTCGGCCACATGACCACCGATAACGGCACCGTCACGGCCGATTGCCAGTTCTGCGGGGCGCATTACGAATTGCCCGCGCAGGTTCTGGGTTTCGAAGCCGATCCCGAGGCCGCCGAGGCCGCGGCGCAGGCGGCCAAGCCCAGCTGGCCGGGGCGCCCCGCCGGCTAGGCGCGGGTCAGGCCGAAGGCGCGCGCGATGCCGGCACCGCGCGCGCGATCACTCTCCAAACCGGTTCAGCAACTGGTCCAGCGTATAGCGTTCCGGCACGGATCTGCTGCCACGCGCGGTAAAGGCCGGGTCCTGATACAGGCACCCCAGCCCGCAAAGCTGCTGCGCCACGCGGCGACGCCAGTCGAACACCCAGATCCGTCCGCCCGGTGTGCCGACATAGCCGTCTGTCTGCGAATCCATATCGGAATACACGTCGATGGGGGAGGGGACCTCGTCATCGTATTCCTGCGTCCAGGCACCGTGGCTGTGATAGGAGGCGACCACCGTCCAGCCATCGGGCGCGTTCTTGATCAGGCAGCTTGCATGGGTTCCGGGCGCGGCGCGGGTGGCGCGCAGGACACCATCGGTATCATAGGCGATATAACCGCAATATTCCCGGCTTTCCTCAACGCTGCGCTGCTGAATGTCCTTGAGTGCCTGAAAGGCGAGGGCGTGGACGGGGTTCTTGTGCTGAGCCATCGCGGGTGCGGCCAGCAACAGCAGGATCGCCAGATAGATGCGCAAGGTGCCGCTCCTCTTGTGTCGGTGCCCAAGCTAGGCCATCACAGGCGCATGGAGCAAGCAGATCAGGCAAATCGCGAACTGGAACAGGTGCGCAGGGCGCTGGCACGGGGGATCCCGGCGGGCTCGTCCGACTTCGATCTGAACGCGCAGTTCCGCGCAGCCCTGCCCGAGGGGCGGACCCTGCGTCCGGCGGCCGTGCTCTGCCCGTTGGTGGTGCGCGGGGGACGGGTGCGGGTGATTTTGACGCGGCGGTCCTCTCAACTGCGGCACCATCCGGGGCAGGTCGCCTTTCCCGGTGGCAAGGTCGATGCCGGTGACGATGGCCCGTTGGCCGCCGCCCTGCGTGAGGCATCCGAGGAAATCGGCCTCGCCCCCTCGCAGGTCGAGCTGTTTGGTGAACTGCCCCAGCATGAGACGGTGACCGGGTTTCGGATGCATCCCTATATCGGGCTGGTCGCACCGGATTTCACGCCACGTTCCGACCCCGGAGAGGTCGAGGAAGTGTTCGAGGTGCCGCTGGCCCATCTGGTCGATCCCGCGCGTTGTCAGGTGCATACGCGGCAGTGGCGCGGGCATGTGCGCAGCTATTACGCGATGCCTTACGGGCCATACTATATCTGGGGCGCGACCGCCCGGATCCTGAAGGCCCTGTCGGACATGGTAAATGCGACTGACATCTGACTGGATCACCGCCCCACGCTCGCAACTGGTTCTGCGCGTGGCGGGCGGCGCGGCGGGTCCGGCGCTGTTCGTCGGCGGATCGGTGCGCAACGCGGTGCAGGGCCGCCCGATCGGAGATCTGGATATCGCCACACCGGCCTTGCCCGAAACCGTGATGGCGCAGGCGAAGGCCGCAGGGCTGAAGGCGATCCCCACAGGTCTGGACCACGGCACGGTGACCATCGTGGCGCAGGGTGTTGCGCATGAGGTCACGACATTCCGCCGCGATGTGCGCACCACGGGCCGCCATGCCACCGTCGCGTTTTCGCACGATATTGCGCAGGACGCGGCGCGGCGCGACTTCACAATGAACGCGCTTTATGCCGGTGCGGACGGGCAAGTGATCGACCCGCTGGGCGGCTTGCCCGATGCGCTGGCAGGCAGGGTCCGCTTCATCGGTGACGCAAGTGCGCGCATCGCGGAGGATTACCTGCGCATCCTGCGATTTTTTCGCTTTACCGCGATCTATGCCTCCGGCCCGGCGGATGCGGAGGGGCTGGCCGCGTGTGCCGCTTCGCGCGATGGGATCTCCCGCTTGTCAGTGGAGCGTGTGACCGGCGAGATGTGCAAGCTGTTGCAGGCCCCCGCCCCGGCCCGCGCCGTGGCGGAGATGGACGCCGCCGGCATATTGCAGAGCGTTCTGCCCGGCGCGCAGCCGCAGCACTTGCCGCCGTTGCAAAGGGCGGAGGCCGCGATGGATGCCGCCCCGCGCTGGCGCCGCCGCCTGTTGGCGCTGGGGGGCGACAGTTCAAACTGGCGTCTGTCCAAGGCGGATCGCAAGGCCCTGACGCAGGCGCAGCAGATGCTGGGCACCCCTGCGACCACCGCCGAACGGGCCTATCGCGCCGGTGCGGACCTCGCGCTGGACGCGGCGCTGGTCGAGGCGGCGTGGGCCGATGCCGTGCCCGCCGCCGACCTGCGCCGGGATTGCGAGCGGGGCGGGCGCGCACGATTTCCGCTGGCGGCGGCCGATCTGATGCCCCCCTACCGCCCCGGCAGCGCGCTGGGGGCGGAGTTGCGCCGGCTGGAGGAACACTGGATCAGGCACGATTTCACCCCCGACCGCGCCGCCCTGCTGGACGCGATGCGCCCGCCGCCGGACCTGCCGTAACGATACAAACTGAACGTTGACGCGCCCCGCGCGGCCCGCGAAGGTCTGCTCCGCAACGACCGGAGCCTGCCCGTGACCATCGAGACCATCATCGCCATCGTGGCACTGGCCGCCGGCACCGTTTGGACGCCGGGGCCGAACAACGCGATGCTCGCCTCATCCGGGGCGCGGTTCGGGTTTCGCGCCACGCTGCCCCACGCAATGGGGGTGGCCGTCGGCTTTCCGGTGATGTGCTTCGTCATGGCGCTGGGACTGGGGCAGGTGTTCGAGGCGCAGCCCCTGATCGGTGAGGTCCTGCGCTGGATCGGCGCGGCGCTGCTGCTGCGGATCGCGTGGAAGACCCTGAACGCGAAACCGCCCGGAACCGATCAGGGCGCGGCGAAGCCGTGGACGTTCCTGCAGGCCAGTGCCTTTCAATGGATCAACCCCAAGGCATGGGTGATGGCCGTCTCGATGATCTCGCAATTCGTGACCGGAGTGGATCCGGTGCGCGAGGCAGGGCTGGTCGCGAGCATCTATCTGCTGGTGGGGCTGACATCCGCGAATGGCTGGGCGGGCTTCGGCGCCGCGCTGCAACGGTTCCTGTCCACACGCGGGCGGATGCTGGCGTTCAACGCGGTAATGGCGGGGCTGATCGTGTTGACCGTGGTGGGGCTGATCTTCGCGGATCTGAGGCCGGGCGCTTGATTCCGGCCTCGCTGGCCTTCTTCGTTTTCGTCGGTCTGTTTTCACCCGGGCCGAACGTGATCCTGCTGACGGCATCGGGGGCGCGGTTCGGGTTTCGCGCGACGGTTCCGCATATCCTCGGCGTGGCCATCGGTGTGGGGATCACGGCGGGGCTGACCGGGCTGGGGCTGGGGGCCGCGATCATGGCCGTTCCCATGCTGTCCGTCGTGCTGAAGGGCGTGGCGATGATGTGGATCCTGTATCTGGCTTACAGCCTGTACCGTGCCACCCGCGCGCCGAGGGCGCAGAGTGCGCAGCGGCCCTTTACCTTCGTGCAGGCGGTGCTGTTCCAGTGGGTCAACCCAAAGGTCTGGGCCGTTGCGCTGGCGGCATCGTCCTTCGTCGCGGATCAGGGGCCTTTGGGTGCGGGTCTGGCGCTGGCGCTCATCTTCAGCAGCATCAACCTCGCCGTGTGTCTGTTCTGGACCAGCGCCGGGCACCTGCTGGGACGTCTGCTGGCGGACGAGGCGCTGTGGCGGGCCTTCATGACCGTGATGTCGGGGGCTATGGCCCTGTCCGCTGTGCTGGTCCTGCTTTGAGCGAGGCCCACCAAGGGTCCGCCGCCAGGGCACGGCGCAAGGGGGTCATCGTGGTGGCCGGGGCCTCCTGAATATAGCGGTGCGCCTCCTCGATCTGGTCGCCCTGCAAGGTTTTCAGATAGGCGATCGCACCCGCCACGGTGAAGGGGTCGCGCGGTGCCTGGTGGAAATTCGGCTCCAGATCGGTCCAGATGGCGGCATCGTAATCGCCGGTCGCGCACCATTCCATCACCCGGTCATTGACCTGTGGCAGGCGACCGAAGGCGTCGGTCGCCGTGGCCCAACCGATCCGGTCCAGCGGCGCGCGTTCGCGTGCGGCAAGGTCGGTCGCGGCCTGCGCGACCTGCATACGGGTGGACCGGATGGCGTGGGTGGGGCACAGGGCACCGTCCTGCGGGTCCAGGCAGACCGCCAGCCCCATCTTGCGCTTGGCCGACACGCGCGAGAATTCCATCGGCAGGTCTGGCCCGCCGCTCATCTGCCATGCGCCTGTAACATGGGGGGCGAGGATCTCGATATCCCAGATCAGGGAGCCCCAGCCGAGGATGGCGATCCTCATGGCCATGCGGCCAGCGGCGGCAGGCTCATCAAGACGGCCTCGGGGTTGTGGCCGGTTTGCAGGCCGAAGGTCGTGCCCCGGTCATAGACCAGATTGAACTCCGCATAGCGCCCGCGCCGGAACAGCTGGTGATCGCGGTCGGCCTGGGTCCACTCCTCGAACATCCGCTTTTCCACAATCGGCACGAACGCCTTCAGAAAGGCCCGTCCGACATCCTGGGTAAAGGCGAAATCGGCGTTCCAATCGTTCGAGCAATGATCGTCGTAGAAGATACCGCCGACGCCGCGCGCCTCGTTCCAGTGGCGGATCATGAAATACTCATCGGCCCATGCCTTGTAACGCGGGTAGAGATCGGCACCGTGCGGGTCGCAGGCGGCCTGCTGCTGCGCGTGGAAGAACGCGGTATCCTGCGCCACCTCGACCATCGGGTTCAGATCCGATCCGCCCCCGAACCACCAGCCATGCGGGGTCCAGAACATGCGGGTGTTCATGTGCACGGCGGGCACCTTGGGGCTGCGCATATGCGCGACCAGGCTGATGCCGGAGGCCCAGAATCGGGGATCCTCGGCCATGCCGGGCATATCCTTGCGCGCGGCCATGGCCCGCTGGGCCGGTGGGGCCAGGGTGCCGTAGACCTCGGAGATGTTGACGCCGACCTTCTCGAAACAACGGCCGCCGCGCATGACGCGCATCTCACCGCCGCCGGCATCCGAACCATCGTCGGAATGGCGTTTCGTCGGCTTGCGTTCGAACCGCCCGGGGGCCAGGTCAGCGAACGGGCCCGAGGTCTGAGCATCCTCCAACCCCTCGAATGCATCGCAAATCCGGTCGCGCAAGCTGCGAAACCAGTCCGCCGCGCGGCGTTTTTCGTCTGTCATGTCCATTTTCGGATGTCTCACCTGGTCGTTTCGGGCGGATTTTCATCCTTTGTGCGGCAAGGTTCAAGGGAAGGGGCGCAACGCGGTTGTCCTCGGCGTCACAGGGCATAGGTTAACGGGGTCTGCGGGTCGCGCGTCCCGTGCCGTCCCGCCGAGGAATTATTCCATGTTTCGCTTCTTTGAGAAGCTGGTGGACCCCTACCAGCCCTATGCCGACGACGACGTGCCACCGACAGGTTTGTGGCCCTTCCTTGCGGATTACATGCGGCCCTTCCGCAGCGTCCTGATGTGGACCCTACTGACCACATTCGCCGTTACCGTGGTTGAGATCGGGTTGATTTTCTATACAGGCCGGGTGGTTGACCTGCTGGAGGTCAGCGGTCCGACGGCCTTTCTCAACGATCATGGGGTCGAGCTGGGTCTGATCGCGGCGTTCATCCTGCTGCTGCGCCCCATTGCGCAGATGCTCAACGCGATGCTGCTGAACCAGGCGCTGCTGCCCAATATCGCCACGCTGGTGCGCTGGCGCTCACACAGGCATGTTCTGCGACAATCGGTCGCTTGGTTCCAAGGCGATTTCGCCGGACGGATCGCCAACCGGGTGATGCAGACGGCCCCCGCCACGGGCGAGGCGGTGTTCCAGATCTTCGACGCGCTGGTCTATGCGGTGATCTATCTGATCGGCGCGCTGCTGCTGCTGGGTGGCACCGATCCGCGGCTTATGCTGCCACTGGCCGCGTGGGGGCTGGCCTATATCGTGCTGTGCATCGTTATCATTCCGCGCATCGGACGCGCATCCAAGGATTTTTCCGACGCCCGATCCGCCATTACAGGCCGGATCGTGGACAGCTACACCAACATCCAGACCGTCAAGCTGTTCGCCCACACGCGTGAGGAAGAAGCCTTTGCCGGTGAGGCCATCGAACATGCCCGGGACAAGTTTCAGGTGCAGATGCGGCTGATTACAGCGATGGAGCTGGGGCTGCTGCTGATCAACGGCCTTCTGATCGTCGCGGTCATCGGATGGTCCATCGCGCTTTGGCAACAGGGGATCGGAACGGTCGGGACGGTGGCCGCCGCCTCCGCTCTGGTTTTGCGGCTGAATTCGATGACGGGCTGGATCATGTGGGCGCTGTCGTCATTCTTCCAGAATCTCGGCGTCGTGCGTGAGGGGATGGAAACGATTGCCCAGCCCATCGATCTGACCGACGCGCCGGATGCCCGCCCGCTGCACCTGAAAGGCGGAGAGATTGCGTTTCACGACGTCAGTCACCATTACGGACGCGAAGCCGGGGGGCTGGACCGTGTGAACCTGACGATCCGTCCGGGGGAACGGGTGGGTCTGGTCGGGCGATCCGGTGCGGGCAAGTCCACGCTGGTCAACCTGCTGTTGCGGTTTCATGACGCGGAATCCGGCCGCATCACGCTGGACGGGCAATCGTTGGCGGATGTCACACAGGACAGTCTGCGCCAATCGGTGGGGATGGTGACGCAGGATACCTCGCTGTTGCATCGGTCGGTCCGCGAAAACATCCGCTATGGTTCCGCCGACGCGACCGAGGCCGAGATCATCGCCGCGGCCAAGCGGGTGGAGGCGCATGAATTCATCCTCGATCTGGGGGATATGAACGGGCGCACCGGCTATGACGCACATGTCGGGGAACGCGGCGTCAAACTGTCCGGTGGGCAAAGACAGCGGATCGCACTGGCTCGTGTCGTGCTGAAGGACGCGCCGATCCTGATTCTGGACGAGGCGACCTCGGCCCTGGACAGTGAGGTGGAGGCCGTCATTCAGGACGCCCTGTACGGGTTGATGGAGGGCAAGACCGTAATCGCCATCGCACACCGCCTGTCCACCATCGCCGCGATGGATCGCATTGTCGTGCTGGATGCAGGCCGGATCGTCGAGGAGGGAACCCACGACGCGCTGATCGCGCAAGGCGGATTGTATGCCGGATTCTGGTCGCGCCAATCGGGCGGATTTTTGAACGCGGCGTCGAAATGAAGGCGTTCTTTGCCAACCTGATCGCGCCCTTCGCACCGGCGGACGGGCCGCCGCCGCAAACTCTGGGCGCGTTCCTGCGCTGGGCGCTGGCCGGATCGGGGCGCGTGGTGGCGATCACCGCGCTGTTCGGGCTGGCGCTGGGCATCAGCGAGGCGGTGGCCGCGTGGCTGGTCGGGCACATCGTCGATCTGGCGGTGGCACAGGGGGGCGAGGCATTCTTCGCCCGCAATGCCGGACTGTTGCTGGGCGCGGGGGCGTTTTTTGTGCTGCTGCGCCCGATGCTGGTTACGCTGACCTCGGCGCTGAATTCGCTGTCCGTCGGGCCAAACGCCACGACGCTGGCGATGGCGCGGCTGAACCGTCACACGATGGGGCAGTCCCTGCGCTTTTTCGAGAACGATTTCGCGGGACGGATCGCGCAAAAGCAGATGCAGACCGTATCGGCCATCGGCTCGATCCTGTCGGAGATCGTGAACTCGCTGGCGTTTGCGTTCTCCGTTCTGATGGGATCGCTGTTGGTGCTGATCCAGGTCTCACCCCGACTGGGACTGGTGCTGGCGGGATGGTTCGCGATCTACGTCCTGTATGTCCGCTACTTTCTGCCCAAGGTGCGCCAGCGTTCCCGCGCGCGGGCCGGGGCGCGGGCGGCGCTGTCGGGGCAGCTGGTCGACGTGCTGTCCAACATGGCGACCGTCAGGCTGTTTGCTACAGGCGCGAGCGAGGAGCGCGCCGCTGAGAGGGCGATGGGAACGCTGCGCGACAAATCAATGGATTTCGGCGCGATTTCGGTCGCGTTCCGTGGGGGTTTGAGCCTGCTGGGTGGTCTGTTGCCGGTCGCCCTGATCGGATGCTCCGTCTGGTTTTGGCAAAGCGGAGAGGCGACACCCGGCGACATCGCTATCGCGGGCCTGCTCTCCACCCGTCTGGGGCAGATGTCGGGCTGGATCAGTTTCGTCGCGATGGGGATTTTCGCCAATATAGGTGAGATTGAGAACGGCATGAATACCCTCGCGCCCGCGCATGACCTGCCGGATCGCGACGGTGCCGTTCCCCCCGGTCCGGTAGCGGGTGAGATCGCGTTTCACGATGTCAGCTTCGGCTATGGCAGGCCGGACGGCGGTGGCCTGGACGGGCTCGACCTGCATATCGCCGCCGGGCAGAAGGTCGGTCTGGTTGGACGGTCGGGGGCGGGGAAATCCACCGCGCTGTCGCTGCTGCTTCGGCTCTACGATGTGGAAGGCGGGAGGATCACTCTGGATGGAAAGGATATCCGTGACCTGACGCAGGACGGTTTGCGCGGCGCGATCGCGATGGTTCGGCAAGATACCGCGATGTTCAACCGCTCCGCCTTTGACAACATCTCCTACGGAATCGCGAATGCCGATCCCGCGGCGGTCGAGCGGGCCGCCCGGCGCGCGCAGGCGCATGATTTCATCGTCGGTTTGTCCGATCCGGCCGGGCGCACTGGATATCAGGCGCATCTGGGTGAGCGGGGCGTTCGTTTGTCCGGCGGGCAGCGGCAGCGGATCGCGATTGCCCGCGCGTTCCTCAAGGATGCGCCGGTGCTGATGCTGGATGAGGCGACGTCGGCCCTCGATTCGGAGACGGAGGCGGCGGTGCAGTCCGCTCTCGAAGACCTGATGCAGGGGCGCACAGTTGTCGCTGTGGCGCACAGGCTTTCGACGTTGGCGCATATGGATCGGATCGTCGTGATGGAAAACGGCAGGATTGTGGAATCGGGCCATCATTCCGAATTGCTCGACCTGCCGGGGGGCACCTACGCGGCATTCTGGCATCGGCAATCGGGCGGCTTCATCACGACCGAGGCGTGACCGTCGCGGCAATCGGCGGCGTCTCAACCTCAACCGGGGTCAATTGAAACTGCGCGATCAGCTTGCGCAAGCGCTGGGCGCTGTCCTGCAAGCTGCGCGCGCGCTTGGCGCCGCCTTCGGCCAGGGCGGTTTGATGCTGGGTGGAATCGTCCATGGCGCTGATCGCGATCGTGACCTCCTCGACCGAGCGGCTCTGCTCCGTGGACATGGTGGAAATCGCGATGATCGCGCGGTTCATGTCGTTGACGGACTGCGCGATGGCCGCGAGCTTTTCCCCGGTTTCGCTAACCTGAACCGCTCCGCTTTCGACATGGTCGATGCTGCTGGAAATAAGCCCGGAAATATCTTTGGCGGATCGTGCGGCGCGGTCGGCCAGATGCCTGACCTCGGAGGCGACGACCGCGAATCCGCTGCCCGCATGGCCGGCGCGGGCCGCCTCGACCGCGGCGTTCAGGGCGAGGAGTTTGGTTTGGAACGATATGGCGTTGATGACCGCCACGATGTCGCGCATCCGGGAGGCCGCGCTCTCGATCCCGGTCATTGAGGCGCGCGCCGCCTCAGCGATATCGGCGGCCTCGACCGCGCCGGACGCGGTCGTGGTGGACAGCGCGCGCAATTCACCGCTGCGTTCGGAGGTCATGGCGATCGCGCGGGCCATTTCGCGCATCGTGGCAGAGCATTGGCGCAGAGCGGAGGCCTGCATCTCCGTCTGACGGGACAGTTGATCGGCCTCCTCCGCGACCTCTCCACTATGGATGGCGAGGGCTTCGCCGGTCAGTGTAATGTCTCCCACCACCTCACCCAGCGTCGCGATGGAACGGTTCACATCCCTTTGTAAGAGGTGGAATATGCCGTCATGCTGGCCATCCATCCGGTGTGTGAGATCGCCATGCGCCACGGCTGCGATGGTGGTGGCGACGCTGGCGAAGCCGCGCTCGAAGCTTTCGCACATGCGGTTCACGTCCTGGCCGATCTCGTTCAGTTCGCCGCCATCGGCATTGTCCGCGATACGGGTGGTGAAATCCCCTGCGATGACACGGCCAACAAGATGGCCGATATCGTGCTGCAACGTGCGCGCCGCTGTCTGATCGACAAGCTGTATGACAAAACCGGCCCGTGTGTTGTGTTCCGCTATGGGACGGATGACGGCGTCATAGTGGCGATCCGCGATATGCACCGCGACGGTCGCCTCCACCCCATTGGCCACCTTGCGGGCCAGATCGTTGTCCAGTGACACCAACCAGGCGAGCGGGTTGTCGTATTGCGTGTCCGTATCGTGCGCGCGGGCCAGATCCTCAAGCTGTTTGCTGACATACAGCACGTCGCTGACGGAATGCGCGACCAGGAGCATCATGTCGGAGCGATCGAGCGCCTCACGTATGCGGCGGGCGGCGACCCCGCGTTGGTCGATGAGCGTTACGGCCGTGGCCATCTGCCCGAATTCGTCATTGCGACCGCCGGGCATCTGACCTGCGGCCTTGTTCTGCGCGATATTGCGGACGGCCTTCAGAAACTGGTTGAGAGGTCGCAACAGCGAGATGATGTTGAACAGGGTCATCAACATAAGAACCACGAAACTGATGATTGCGATCAGGACCACGGTGTTGCGGGTGGTCATTGCCGTGTTGACCGCCTGCGCGTCGGCCCAGGCGCGAATCGTGTTGAGCTGATCGACGATTCCGCTGAAATCCCGATAGATCGCGGGCGATTCGGAGTTGATCCGCTGCTCCTCCAACGCGCGGGCGTTTTCGTCCAGCGCGCTCAACCGACCGAGTGCATCCTGCATGGCCTCCAGAACGGTGACGAAGGGGTCGATCCGATTGCGCAAATCCTCCCCCGCCAACGCGCGCAGACGGGGCATGGGGCCCAGCATCGCTGACAGTTCACCGGCCATCGTTCGCATCAGGGCGGTGTCGTGGGGGAAGCGCGGGTTCTGCATCAGCTTCCAGAGAGCGTCGTGGGCCGCGCTGACCTCCGCCAGCATATCGAATCGACCATCCCCGATCACGACCTGATCCGAGGCGTAGATGCGCGACAGCAGCGGGTCGAGGGTGGAGAACGCCGCTTGCAGCTCAAGGCCGATGGCGTCAATCTCACCCTGCACCGCCACGGCGTCATCATAGAGGGCGTTGAAGGCCACCACCTCCGCGCGAAGAGCGCTTAGCTGGTCCGTGACGTCGGTTTCGATCGACACTATTTCCGACATCATTCCCAGATGTTCGACGACATGGGCGAACTGTTCGTTCGCATAGCTGCGCAGATCGAGGTTTTCGCGGCGCAGATCGAGGGTGGAGGCCCGATCCGCGTTGGCGAACGCGCTTTGCGCATCGTGCACATGCATCAGCGATTCGCTCCTGTCGGAGGAACGGATGACCTGAGAGCGGACCTCGTTCATGCTGCTCCACACGAACAGGATGATGCCCATCAGTCCCAATCCGGTCAGGATGAAACTTGCGATAAAACGCAGTGCGATCGTATTCTTCATCCCGGGCCTCGACAGAAAATGCTGCCAAAAGGCCTAAGCGGCACAGGTTAAGGTAACGCTAACTCCCCTTGGGAGCTTTGGAAAGCAGCGGCATCAGCCGGGCCATGTCGGGTCCGCGCTCCATCCCGGACAGCGCCTTGCGCAGGGGCATGAACAGGGCCTTGCCCTTGCGGCCGGAGCGTTCCTTCATGGTGTTGGCCCAGTCAGACCAGCTCGTCTCACCCCACGGTTGCGGGGGCAGATGGGCGAGGGCGTCCGCGATGAAGTCCGCGTCCTCCTCCGCGATCAGGGGGGTCGCGCCGTTTTGCACGATGTCCCACAGCGGATCGACATCGGCGATCACCTGAACGTTCTCGCGTGCCATCAGCCAGAACGGCTCCGCCTTGGGGCCGTCGATGCCGCGCGCGGCCAGGGCCTCGGCCACATCGGCATAGGGGCGGGCGTGCAGAACGCGCGCGGTCAGGGGGCGCAGGTCGTCCACATCGAATTTCGTGGGGGCGGAGCCGAAGCGGCTGAGGTCGAACCCGTCGATCAGCTCCTGATGCGTCGTGCGCAACTCCACCGGATCGGAGGAGCCGAGACGCGCCAGGTGGCTGAGCAGGGCCATAGGCTCGATCCCCGCCGCGCGCAGATCGCGCAGCGACAGCGTGCCCAGACGTTTCGACAGCGCCTCACCCTGCGGGCCGGTCAGCAGCGAGTGGTGGGCGAAGCGCGGATGCGAATGCCCCAGCGCCGCCATGATCTGGATCTGGGTCGCGGTGTTGGTCACGTGATCCGAGCCGCGCACCACGTCCGTGATGCCCATATCGGTGTCGTCCACTACGCTGGCGATGGTGTAGAGCACCTGCCCGTCGCCCCGGATCAGCACCGGGTCCGACACCGACGCCGCGTCGATGGAGATGTCGCCGAGGATACCGTCCGTCCACTCGATCCGCTCGTGATCCAGCTTGAAGCGCCAGTGGCCGCCCCGCTCCGCGCGCAGGGCTGCCTTCTCGGCGTCGCTGAGGGCGAGGGCGCCGCGATCATAGACCGGGGGGCGGCCCATGTTGAGCTGCTTCTTGCGCTTCAGATCCAGTTCGGTGGGCGTCTCGAACGCCTCATATAGCCGCCCGTCGGCGCGCATCCGGTCGGCCGCGTCGGCGTAGCGGTCCAGCCGGCTGGATTGCGTCTCGATCCGATCCCAGGTCAGGCCCAGCCATTCCAGATCCTGCTGGATCGCATCGGCATATTCCGGCTTGGACCGCTCGGGATCCGTATCGTCGAGGCGCAGGATGAACGTGCCGCCCTGCTGCTTCGCGATCAGCCAGTTGAACAGCGCGGTGCGCAGGTTCCCGATATGCAGATATCCGGTCGGCGAGGGGGCGAAGCGGGTGACGGTCATGACAGGCTTTCGGCTGTGAAAATGCTTGCCACTGCATAGACCAGTCGCGCGGGGCATTTAAGGGGGAATGTTGCCTATATGGGCGCACCCGGTACTGTGCGCGCATGGAACAGATCGACATCCTGCCTCCGGGCCTACCCGAAATCGCCGCAATGGCGCAGGCCGTGCGTGATGCCTTGCCCGAGGATATGCGCCGGATGTGCGCCGATCTGGTCGTGCGGGTCGAGGATTTTGCCGATGATGACACGCTGGAGGAGATGGGGATCGCCTCACCCTACGAGCTGACGGGCCTCTACAGCGGCATCCCCCTGACCGAGAAATCCGTCGCCGATCAAGGGTACGGGCCCGACACGGTCTACCTCTACCGCCGTGCGATACTGGAGGAGTGGATCGAGAGGGGCGATGTCGGGCTGGAGCATCTGGTCGGCCATGTGCTGATCCACGAAATCGCGCATCATTTCGGCTGGTCGGATGCGCAGCTTCACGCGATCGAGGATTGGACGCTCTAGCCTTGTGCGAAAATGCCGGATCGTGTCTCTGGATCGTGCCTGGCGGATCGGATATGGCCCTGATTGCATGGAGCGGATCTTGCTGAATTCAAGCGTTAATCATCTATCAACGTTCACGACTTTGTTGTCCCGTCGATGCGGGAATGTTCATGCTATCACAGATACTTATAACGACGTCATGCAGCGTCATCCTACAGCGCTGCATGATGTGAGCCGGTTCGGTTCATGTTGAAAACAGTCGGGTGGGCACTCCCCCCTCCAGACCCGCCCGATGTGATTACGCCTGCGGACCCCACGCCGCAGGCGTAGTTCGTTTAAGGGGCAGCCAGGGCCGGTTTCACGCGCTATCGGGCGTGATCGCGATCAGGTGGTTGTCCCATGTATATCGGCCCGATCCCTGCCTCGACTCCGGCACTGCGCCGATCCGGTGAAAGCTGCCCAACCCCGAGGTGACTGCGAACCCGCCGCGCGCGCGGGCCACGCCGCTGGCATCCTGAACCGCATGGCTCTCGATCAGGTACCCGGCCCGCGTGTCATAGACCTGCACCAGTCCGCCGCGAGGCGACGTGACGGCGACGCGGCGATCATCGGGCGCGAAGGCGACGCTGCCGACATAGCCCCGCATCGCGCGCAGCGCCTCGGCCGGGGCGTTCATCAGAACGGACGAGGATGCGCCGTGCCGATGCGTGCCGAGCAAGGCCACGACGTCCTCCCCGCCTTGCCACTGCATGGCGAAGGCGACCTGACCGCGCGTGGAAACCGCCAGATGCCGGATCGAATTCTTGTGCAGGGCCGGGGGCAGGGCGGCGACCTGCTGCACGGTGCCGTCGGTGATGTAGGCCAGATTCGGGGCCATGGTCGGAATGTTCAGCTTGACCCGTCCGCTATCGGGATGCGTGTCGATGCCGCCATTGGCCACGACCAACGTGTCGGTGCCGGGCAGGCGCTGGATGTCGTGGGGGCCTACGCCGCCGCTGGACCATTCCGCCACGCGTAGATATCCGGCGGCCACGTCCCAGACGCCGATTCGGCCCTGTCCCGCCTCGAAGTCGTTTTCGGTGGTGAACAGCCAGTTTCCATCTGCGGAAAACGCGCCGTGCCCGTAGAAATGCCGCCCCTCGGGCGCGGTCAGCGTCGCGGTTGCGCGGCCCGTCAGGCAGTCGAGGACGATGGCGAAGGTACCGGGTCTGCGGGCGAAGGCAACGGCCTCGGGGCGGGTGGGCCTTGCCGCCGCCGCATGACCGCGCCCCGGCCGCGGAATCTGGAACAGGACATCCAGCGCCGCGCCGATTCCGCACAATGCATAGCGCCCGTCCGGCAAGGCCGCTGCCGCCAGATAAGCGGGTGAGCCGACATCCGCCCAGGTCGGTTTCGGGATCAGGCCCGCCGCCAACAAGCCGCCAACGAAATGTCGCCTGCCTGTGTGCATGGCGCCTCAGTCCCCGTCCATCGAGTTGAAACCGGCGGCGACGCCCAGACGGGGGCCAAGCTCATCCCGCGCGAGGGTGCGGATCGCCTGTACGCCCTGTTCGATGACCTCGATCCGCAGGCGGCCCTGCGCGGTTGAGACGCCTGCGAAGGTCGGATCGTCCAGCCGCGCCAATCGCGTTTGGCTGTAGGTGAAGGTGGTGTTGAACTCCGAAGCGAGGTCCGTCCCCTCACCCGCCATGCGGATTGCAAGGTCGTTGAGCGCATCCAGGCTCAGTTCCACATGCCGCGCTGAGCGGCCGGATCGCCATGCCTCGGCCCGGGTGGGGCGGGGGCGATCGAATGAGCCCATCGGACGGCTGAGACGTGTGTCCGCCGTGAATTCCAGCCCGGTGGTCAGGGATTTGAACAATTCGCGCAGCACCTCGTTTTCGGACCTGTAGGTGCCATCCGGCGCAGGGTTCAGCATCCGCGCGGCGTAATCCTCATGCCAGTCACGGGAAATGGCGGCTGTGGTCGCGGCGATATCCTGTATGACGGTGCGCACCAGTTGGCAGCGATAGGTCGCATCCCCCATGGTGGAGATCGCAGGATCGTAAAGCAGGAATTCCAGCGCGTAGAACCCGCGTGCCGCGATCGAGACGTCTGCATATCCCTCCGCCGTATCTGCGATTGGATCCTGATCCGCGATCAGTTCGGTCAGACGCTTTGGTGTCGCCCCCCGGCTGTCGGGCCAGAAGGCCAGCGCGAAGGCCCGGTCGTCCTGCTCCGTCGGGCCGAAGCGCAGGTGGCTGGCCGCGACCCAGGCATCGAACGCCTCGCCATAGGCGGTGCGCAGCGGGGGCGCGGTCGCGGCGCATGTTTCCTGCGCAATGGCGGCCAGATGATCCGAACGCTCGGCGAGCATCTCGAACCGGGGCAGGATGTGACTGTTCACCACGTCCTCGATTATTGCGGCATCGTCCTGCGCGGCGAGGGCGGTGGGCAGGGTCAGTATTGTCAGGGCGGCAAGAATACGAATCATAAGCTCTCCAGAAAGGCGATCAACGCGGCGCGATCCTCGGTTGGCAGGGCGATGACGGCATCGCGCTGCGACGCGGCCTCCCCCCCGTGCCAGAGCACCGCTTCGAGCAGGGAGCGTGCGCGCCCGTCATGCAGGAAATAGGTATGGCCGCTGACCTGTTGCGTCAAACCGATGCCCCACAGGGGCGGCGTGCGCCATTCCCGACCCGTGGCGCGACCCTCGGGCCGGTGATCGGCCAGGCCCTCGCCCATGTCGTGCAACAGCAGGTCGGTATAGGGCCAGATCAACTGAAAGCTCTGCTCGGGGCGGTCGCGCAACCGGTGCGTCACGAAGGACGGCGTGTGGCAGGCGGTGCAGCCGGTGGAATAGAACACCTCCTTGCCACGCAGAACCCGCGGGTCGTCCACATCGCGCCGCGCCGGAACGCCCAGATTGCGACTGTAGAAGGCGACCAGTTCCAGCCCCTCGGCGTCTACCTCGGTGCCGCGATCGTCGCCGTCGCCGTGAATGGCATTGCGGCAATCGACCTGCGCGGGGGTGCATTCGCCCGCCGCCGCCGGAAAGATCGGGGTGGAGATGCCGATGTCGCCCGCAAAGGCACCGGCGGATTGTTCCAGCACCGTCGGCTCGATCGCTTTCAGCCCGAACCGGCCCAGCATCGGTTCGTCGTGCACCAGAGACCAGACCACGTTGGGCCGCCCGGAAATGCCGTCATCGTTGGCGTCGTCTGGGTCAGCATTGGCCAGAATGTCCGCCGCCGGGATCGCCTCCAGCAGGCCCAGCCCGATCATCTGCGGCGCCAGGCGCGGGCTAAACATCGCGTCAGGATGCAGCGGTCCATAGCCCAGATCGGCGGCGGTGTAGGTCGGATGGCGCAGCGATGCCGTCTGACCGTCGGGGAAGGTCACGGTTTCCTCTTGATAGCTGATGTCGAGGCGATATTCCGCGCGATAGCCCTGCACCGCGAAATCCTGCAACTGCACGCCGTAATTGGGATCCGGGCTGGTGGCGATGTAGCCTTCGATCTGCGGTATCAGATCGTCCAGCGTGCCGGGGATCGACACGCGCAGGAACATCGAGATTGCGTTGCTGTCCTCCGCCTCGGGCGGGTGGCCGCGGCCATCCTTGATGTGGCAGCGCTGGCATGAGCGCGCATTGTAAAGCGGCCCCAGCCCGTCCGAAGCGAGGGTGGAGGACGGCGCGGAGACCCACAACTTGCGAAACAGCCCGTTGCCGACCTTGAAGGTCAACTCATCCTCGAAGGTCAGGTTGTCCGAGGGCTGCGAGAACGCGTCGGCAGTGCCCACCACCCGCACGGTCGCGGCCCCGGCGGACATCTGCTCGAACCGGGCGGGAGCGGTGAAATCATCGGTCAGCGCCGTGACGCCGGCGATCCGCGCGGTTTCCTCCGCCGTGCGGGGGATGACGTTCAGGTGCGGATCGCCCAGAGTGGCCCGGAAATCCTCAGCCTGAATGGCGGAGCCTGCCAGCAGAGCAAGGCCGAGTGTCAACATGGCATGGCGCGATGATCTGGTGAGCATTCCGTGTCCCGCTACGAAGGATGCGGGCGGTCCGCAACCGAACCGCCCTGATGTTCAGGCGAAGCCCGGCCACCGCGATGTGCGGCCGGGCATATGTTTTATTGGAAGACCGCGTTCGGATCGTCCAGACTGTCCGAACCTTCGATGGCGATCTGGTCCAGTTCCAGCGCCGTCACGACACGTTCGATGGATCGGGTCTGATCTATCAACCCCTCGACGCCGCCCATGATCAGGTCCTCACCGGCGGAGTTGCCGCGCTCCAGCATCTGATCGTAGGCGAAGCCTGCCTCGGCGGTGGTCTTGATCCGGCCCAGTGCCATCATGGTGGCGCTCAGCCTGGTCAGCATCTCACGGTCCAGCTCCGGGTTGGTTTCGGCCACCAGATCGGACAGCGAGGCACCTGACACCAGCGTGCCGTCGATGCGGACATATTCGCCCAGATATGCGCTCTGCACGCCCAGACCGTCATAGTAGTGATCGTTATGCGTGTTGTCCGCGAAGCAGGAATGCTCCTCCTCGGGGTCGTTCAACATCAGGCCGAGGCGCATCCGCTCACCTGCCTGCTCGCCATAGGACAGCGACCCCATGCCGGTCAGGATGGTGGACAGGCCGGAGGTCTCATCACTCAGTACCTCCGCACGAGCGGCACCGCCATCGGCCCACTGCGCGGCCATCCATTCAAGGTCGGAGACCAGCAGATCGGTCGCGGCCTTCAGATATTCGCCTCGGCGGTCGCAATTGCCGTTGGTGCAGTCATCGCCGGTCGCGTAGTCGGTCCAGGCGCGATTTCCGGCCCCGGCCTCGTGCCCGTTCAGATCCTGCCCCCACAGCAGAAATTCGATCGCGTGATAGCCTGTGGCCACGTTCGATTCGATGCCGTCGGCCTCGTGCAGGGTCTCGCTCAGCAGTTCGGGCGTGATGGCGCTGGCCTCGACCTGCGTGCCGGAGAGGGTGAATTCGGAGCTGGCGATGACGTTCAGCGCCGCGAACGCGTTTTCATCGGTCGGCCCGCCATAGATGGCATCGACGTAATCGATCAGACCTTCGTCAAGCGGCCAGGCGTTCACCTTGCCCTCCCAATCATCCACGATCGCGTTGCCGAAGCGGTAAACCTCGGTCTGCTGATAGGGCACACGCGCGGCGAGCCACGCGTCCTTCGCGGTCTGAAGCGCCGGGGCCGATGGGTTTGCGATCAGCGTATCGACCGCCGATTGCAGACGTTGCGCGGCGATCAGGCTGTCCTCGTACTTCGCTGCCGCGATATCGGCATATGTGTCGAGCACATCTGCCTTTTCAACAGCTAGGGCGGGGGAGGCGAGGGTGAGGCAGATCCCGGTCGGGATCAGATAACTGCGTTTCATAGGCTTTCCTGTCAGTGGGATGTCGTTTCAGTGGAGTGTAGGTGGCTGCATGTCCGTCTGCGCCACCTCACGCGGGGCGCTCAGATGCATCCGCCTGAGCGCCAGTCCGAAATCGGTGGCGAGCGCGGTAACGAGGGGTGCCATGTCCGGCCGCACCAGAAGGGTGGCGATCAACATCGCGTCGTCGCGGTCCCCCTCCGCCGCCGTGGCGATGAAATTAGCAAAGCACGATTCATCGGCGCCCAGGCACTGACAGCCCACCGCGTGCAGCATCAGCGGGCGGCGACCGTGACGGGTGCACAAACCGCAAAGCTGTCCGAACGTGTCCAGAAGGCGATCGCCGTTTGCGGGGCCGAAGCACCGCTCGAAATCGCCCGACACGCAGGTTCGGCTCTCATCCCCTTCGGACCAGAGGCGCAGGTAGAGGACGCTTGCCGCCTCGATGCCGCCAAGCTCGGTGATGTAGCCGACAGGCGCACCGCCGCGCCGCGCATGTGAAACGTCATGGGTCATTTGGTCAGGATCAGTTTTCCGGCCCGCGTGATCCGCAGGGTGTAGACCTGATCGCCCAGAACGATCTGCGCCTGGTCGCGGCCCTCGGTCAGGTCTGTCGCGGCATAAGTGGGCAGAGCATTGGGCGCGGTCTGTTTCGAGGGGATCGCATGGAAGGACATTACAGCCACCCCCCGGTTCTGCCTGCAATTCGGCAAATGGAAAGCTGTGGTGCGTTCCTGTGAGTGGTCTTCGAGCGTTCGATCAGCGGCCGCATCAGGGGTTCCCTCGCATCTGATGATTTTCGGGCTTCTCTGGCGCGGGGCCTGAGTGGCTGGATTGCGGTGAAGTTGAGTGATTTGCTCGGATATGTCAACCCGACAATTTCAGTCGGGTAAGGGGCCGTATGTCCGCTCTGCCACTTCTGCCGAAAGGCCGTATCGAACTGAGGTAGCACTTCGGAAAATTTACAAGCTCAGCTGTGTGGCTACGAAATTGGCGCGCTGCTCAATGTCGACGAGCGGAAGCTCCGTGATCTCGTATCCGAGCGCGGCGTAGGTTTTGCGCATGACCGCACAGGTTGCTTCGGCTTCGGCACTGTTCTGCTTGCGCTCCGCGTCCTGCGTAAAAATGTCATCCCAGTAAGGCGCCAGAAAGACGCGACGATTGTAGCGGGCCGCCCTTGCCGCTGCGATGACGTGGGGTGGCACGGGGAGGGCGCAGAGCGTCAGGTAGCCCAGGATGTCGGGAATGCCGCGATCAAAGATTACGGGGCTTGGAATGGCCTCAGCGGAACTATAGGCGCGAAGGTCGCGCGCCAGCATCCTCTCGGCGTAAGCGGCGCGGTCCGCCCAGGGCAGGGCGCTGCCGGCGTTATCTCTCTCCTCGCGGATGATCGCGCGGCCGGATTCAGGGATCGTGTGGAAGTCGCGGCGGGCGAGCTCTGTGATCAGGCTGGTCTTGCCCGCACCGGGGCCACCCGTCACGACAAAGAAATGGTCGCTCATGGGCCATCCTCGGGTTTGACAAGGGGGAAGAACTGCGAAGCGATCAGAACGCAATGGGCGTGGATCGAGGCAGCATGAGATTTTCCAGGTAAACAGCACCCGCGGCGCGGCAGAGGCAAGACACCTGATGATAAAAGCAGAACTATCTGATGCTTTTAGGGGTGTTGGTGGAGCCTAGGGGGATCGAACCCCTGACCTCCTGCATGCCATGCAGGCGCTCTCCCAGCTGAGCTAAGGCCCCGAACCGCTTGCGCGATACCGGCGGATGTCTAGGCCGACTGCGGGTATCGCGCAAGGGTAAAATACGACATTCGTCTTCGCTAAATTCAATGGTCCGCGCACAGTGAAGACTCAGGTGCCTTCGCGGTGGCGAAGATCAGTCCCCACCGCGATAGCGAAAATCAATCCGCATCGCGGCAGCGAAAATCAATCGTCGTCGTTGTCTTTCGACTTCTCGGCGATCTCATCCAGCGAGACGTCCTCATCATCGTCGTCCAGAACGGTATCGTCATCCGCTTCCAGATCGGCATCATCGTCATCGTCCAGCACGTCATCGACGACCTCTTCGGCCGCGGCGGCCTTGGCCTTTTCCTTCTTCGCAGCCTCGGCGCGCGCGCCTTTGGACTTGGTCAGGGTAAAGGCCGACAACTCATGCACCGTACCGCAGTTCGGGCAGGTCGTCGGATCGTTGTTCAAATCGTAGAAGCGTGTCGTGCAGCTAGGGCAGAGACGTTTCGTGCCCCATTCCGGTTCCGGCATCTGACTTCCCTCATTCTCATATATCCAAAGCGGTGCCGTGCCATAGGCCCGGCCTGATGTCAAAGGCTTTGGTCCCCACACAGGGCAGCTATGTGTTGCAATGCAGTGAAATTCCGCGCACCTTCGCAGATGCAAACAAAAAATGATGAGGGACAGGCGATGCTATATCACGCTTATGAGTACACGCACGCCGCGATGGGCCCCATGCGACAGGCCGCGCGCATGGGCCAGCAAATGCTGACATCGCCTTTCAATCCTATGGCCAGCACCTATCAGGCCCGTGCGACCGCTGCCGCGTGTGAGATGTTCATCAATGCGACGCGACGTTACGGGAAACCCGAATTCGGGATCGATACGGTCGAGTTGAACGGCAAGACCCTGGACGTGGTCGAGGCGGTTCCGTTCGCATTGCCGTTTTGCGACTTGCTGCACATGAGCAAGCCTGACGCGCCTGCGGATCAGACTCCGGTGCTGATCGTGGCGCCCATGTCGGGCCATTACGCGACCCTGCTGCGCGGCACCGTGCGACAGATGCTGCCCGATCACGACGTCTATGTCACCGATTGGGTGGACGCGCGCGACGTGCCATTGAGCGAGGGACGCTTCGATCTGGACGACTATACCGACTACGTGATGGAGCAGTGCCGCTATATCGCCAAGGTCACGGGTGAGCGTCCTGCCGTTCTGGCCGTATGCCAACCCGGTGTTCCGGTTCTGGTCGCGGCCTCCCTTATGGCGGAGGATGGCGACCCCGCGCGCCCGGCCTCGGTCACGCTGATGGGATCCCCGATCGACGTGACGAAGAACCCCAAGCAGCCCAACGAACTGGCCACCGGCCGGCCGCTCAGCTGGTTCGAGAACAACGTCATCGTCACGGTGCCGTTTCCCAACAAGGGATACATGCGTCGCGTTTATCCCGGTTTCCTGCAATTGTCGGGCTTCATGTCGATGAACATGGACCGCCATGTCGATGCCCACGTCAAACAGTTCCGCAACCTGATCAAGGGTGACGGGGACAGTGCCGAACAGCACCGCACCTTTTATGACGAATACAATGCCGTGATGGACATGACGGCGGAATTCTACCTTCAGACCATCGAGAGGGTGTTCCAGAAGGGCCTGCTGGCGACGGGCGAGTACATGTACCGCGACCGTCTGGTGGAGCCATCTGCGATCACCGACATCGCCCTGATGACCATCGAGGGTGAGATGGACGACATCACAGGTCTGGGTCAGACGGAGGCCGCACATACGCTCGCCACCAATCTGCCGGATGACAAGCGGGCGCATTATGTGCAGGCCAAGGTCGGGCATTACGGCGTCTTCAACGGATCGCGCTGGCGCCAGTTCATTCAGCCCAAGGTCGCGGAATTCATGCAGGCGCAGCGCGCTCCGTTCGCCTGAGATCGCGATGGCCGAGGTGCTGCGCATCGGATCGCCGCCGATCACCGTGGTTCTGCGCCGGTCCACACAGGCGCGGCAACTGACGTTGCGCGTGCCCTCCATCGGGGGCGACCCGATCCTGACCGCGCCCCGCCGGGTGGCGCGGCATGCGATAGACGGCTTCCTGATCGAACGTGAGGACTGGCTGCGCGCCGCATTGGGACGCACCCCGCAGCCCGTGGACATCGTCGAGGGCGCGCGGATCCCGGTGGAGGGGCAGCTGCATACCGTGCAATTGACGGGCCGTCGCGGCATCCGGGCCGAACCCGGTCTGCTGGAGGTTCCCCGCGCGGGGACGGGCAGTGCGCTGTCCGGCTGGCTGCGTGGGCTGGCCCGTGACAGGCTGGCCACGGCGACCACGCGCTATGCGGCCCAACTCGGGGAGGTGCCGGGAAAGTTGACCCTGCGCGACACACGCTCGCGCTGGGGCAGTTGCACCTCCGACGGCAACCTGATGTTTTCGTGGCGGCTGATCATGGCCCCGGTCGAGGTGCTGGACTACGTCGCCGCGCATGAGGTCGCGCATCTGGTGGAGATGAACCATTCCGCCGATTTCTGGGCCATCGTGGACCGGCTGAAGCCCGGCTGGCAGGTCCACCGCGACTGGCTGCGCAGCGAGGGGGCGGATCTGCACCGCTATCGTTTCGATCCCTGACGGGCACGCGGGTTACTGCCCGATCTTCGCCTCACGCAGGAGCGCGCCGATTTCCTCGTCCAGCAGACGTCGCTCGGCCTCGCCCTTTACCGGCACGCGGCCGACTTCAAGGATCAGCGGGGCGCTCAAGGGCGTGACATGCGGGGCGGCCACGTGGTCCACCCGCCCCTTGATCCGATCCGTCAACTCCTCGATCCGGTCGAAATCGACCATGCCGCGCATCGCCTCGTCGCGGGTGATCTGCAACATCAGGTGGTCGGGGTCGTATCGGCGCAGCGTATCGTAGAGGATATCGGTGGAAAACGTCGCCTGACGGCCTGATTTACGCTGGCCCGGTTGGTTCTGGCTGATCAGTCCGGCGACGCGGGCGGGAATGCGGAATGTCCGCTTCATCACCATGTTCTCGGAAAACCAGGTGTCCAGCGCCTCTCTCAGATCACCCTGATCCAGCAAGCTGCCCGGATCCTCCACCGGGTCGAGCGCCCAGATCATCAGGGCGTAATCATTGGCGACAAAGCCGAGAGGGCCCAGCCCCGCAGCCTCCATCCGGCGGGTCAGGATGATGCCCAGCGTCTGATGCGCGTTGCGCCCGGCAAAGGCATACCAGACCGAATGGAACTGCGCCCCGCGCTTGAACGTCTCGACCAGCAGGCGGTCGGCTTGCGGCATTTTGCTGATCCGGGATTGCAGGTCCAGCCAGTCGGCGGTGTGTTCAGGCAAGCGCGACCAGGCGCTGCGATCGTTCAGAAAGGCCAGCAGGCGGTGCGCCAGTCTGGTGGACATGGCCAGTTTCGTACCGCCGAAGGTGGCGATCTTCGGTTCCTTGCCGCCGGATGCGCTGACCTGCACCGTCATCTCACGCAGGCCCTCGTATTTCACCACCTGACCGCCGATCAGGAAGGTGTCGCCGGGGACCAGCGTGCTGGCGAAGCCTTCCTCGATCTCTCCCAATGTCTTGCCCCGCCGATAGGCCACCTTGAGGTTGTTCTGGTCGAGGATGGTGCCGACATTCATCCGCAGGTCACGCGCGGCACGCGGGTCGCGCAATTGCCACTTGCCGTCCCGCTCCACCAATCGTTGATAGCGGTCATAGGCGCGCAGGGCGTAGCCGCCGGTGGCGCAGTAATCCAGACACCGCTCGAACGCGGCGCGGCTGACGGTGCGGTACGCCCCGGCGCGCTTGATCTCGGCAAACAGAGCGTCCGCCGCGAAGGGGGCGGAGCAGGCGGTCAGCAGGATATGCTGGCACAACACGTCCAGTGGCGCGTCGGGGCGTGGGTCGCCGTCCAGATCGGCGTGGCGCACCGCCTCCAGCGCGACACGGCATTCGATGATCTCGAACTGGTTCGCGGGCACGATCAGCGCCTTACTGGGGGCGTTGTAGCGATGATTGGCCCGGCCGATCCGCTGGACCAGCCGCTTGACGTTCTTGGGCGCGCCGACCTGGATCACCAGATCGACATCGCCCCAATCGATGCCCAGATCCAGCGACCCGGTGGCCACGACGGCGCGCAACGCGCCGCTGACCATGGCCGCCTCGACACGCTGGCGGGCATCGCGGCTGAGCGAGCCATGATGCAGGCCGATCGGCAGGTTTTCGTCGTTCTCCGCCCACAGCGCCTGAAAGAACAGCTCCGACTGGGCACGGGTGTTGATGAAGACGATGGTGATCTTGTGTTGGCGGATCTGTTCCAGAACCTCACGCGCGGCATGTCGCCCGCCCTGACCGAACCACGGCGGCGGCTGCTCGGTTTCCAGCATCTCGATATCGGCGGGCGGGCCGGGATCGGCGACGAGCAAATGCGTATCAGGGCCCAGAAACCGGGCGAGGGCAGGCGGATCCTCGACCGTGGCGCTCAACCCCGTGCGGCGCAGGCCGGGGGCGAGGGTTTCCAGCCGCTCCAGACATAAGGTCATCTGATCGCCGCGTTTGCTTTCGGCCAGGGCGTGAATCTCATCGACCACGACGCGCCGCAATCCGCCGAAGATGCGCGGTGCCTCCTCATAGCTCAGCAGCAGGGCCAGGCTTTCAGGTGTGGTCAGCAGGATATGGGGCGGATCGACCCGCTGGCGTTGCCGCATGCTCTGCTTGGTGTCGCCGGTCCGATCCTCGATCCGCAGATCCAATCCCATTTCGAGCACTGGCGCATCCAGGTTCCGGCGAATGTCCGCGGCCAGCGCCTTGAGCGGTGAGATATAGAGCGTGTGCATCCCCTGATGCGGCCCTGCGGCCAGTTCCACCAACGAGGGCAGGAATCCGGCCAGCGTCTTGCCGCCGCCGGTTGGGGCGATCAGCAGGGTGGAGCGGGCCTCCGCCTCCAGCAGGGCACGCTGATGCGGATGCGGCGACCACCCCTTTGCGGCGAACCAGTCGGTGAATAGCTTGGGCAACTCCATAGGGCGGAGTTAATCCAGCGCGGGCCTCATTCAAACACGGGCGCACGTTTCTGAACGTTGGCCATTACCGCCTCCATCTGATGCGGCTTGCCGATCAGATCGGCCTGAAGCCGCGATTCCGCCAGCAGGACCTCTTCCGGCGTTTGGGTGGCGGCGATTTCCGCCAGGGCCTTGGCCGTGCGCACGGCGCTGGGCGACTTGCCCGCGATGTCTGCCGCCAGGGCCTGCGCGCGGGCCAGCGGATCCTCCGCGATTTCTGTCACGAGGCCCCAATCCTGCGCCTGCTGCGCGGCGAAGACCTCACCCGTGTAGATCAGCCGCTTCATCACGTCGGCCCGCATCAGACGCGGCAGCAGGACCATGCCGCCCATGTCGGGAACAAGGCCCCATTTCATTTCCATGATGCTCAGCCGCGTGTCCGGGGCCGCAATGCGGATATCCGCCCCCAGCGCGATTTGCAGCCCGCCGCCGAAGCATGTGTGATGCACCGCCGCGATGACCGGCATCGGCAGTTCGTGCCAGACCATCGCCACGCGTTGAAACAGGTTCGAGCGCCCGTGCGTGCGATCCAACAGGGCGGCCGGGTCCGCGCCCAGCACGCCGAAGCTCGCCACATCCAGACCGGCACAGAACGCCCGCCCCGCGCCCGACAGCACCACGGCGCGCACGTCGTCGCGGTTCACCGCCTCGCCCGCGGCGGCGATCCCGTCCAGCATCGCGGGGTCCAGCGCGTTCATCTTGTCCGCACGGTTCAGGCGCACATGCGCGACGTGATCCGTGATTTCGATCATAACCCGGTCGGTCATCCCATTCCCTTCGCATCGCTGGAGTCGCTATCGACGTAGAGGTTCTCCCACGCCCGTTCCATCAACGGGATCGTCATTTCGCGCGCGATCCCCTCGTAATCGCAGATCGAGCCCATCTGGCTCATCAAAAAGGGCGCATGATAGGCCGCGAAAGGCCCGTTCGGGCTGGGATACAGATTGCGCAGCATGTGCGTGATGACATCCTCACGCGGTTCGAACCCGGCCTTGCGCGACATGGTGACGAACATCTTGAGGAAGTCCTGCTGCCCCGGTCGGTCGATCTTGACCTTGTAGTAAATCCGCCGCAACGCGGCACCGTCGAACAGGTCCGTGGGCGCGAAGTTGGTGGAGAAGATCACAAGCGTGTCGAACGGCACGGTGAACTTCTGCCCCGATTGCAGGCTCAGCAGATCGTAGCGCTGTTCGATCGGCACGATCCAGCGGTTCATCAGTGCCTGCGCGCTTTCGCGTTGCCGGCCCAGATCGTCAACGATAAACACTCCGCCCGTCGCCTTGAGCTGCAAGGGTGCCTGATAGGTGCGGCTGACCGGATTGTAGCCCAGATCGAGCATGTCCAGCGTCAGTTCCCCCCCCGTGATGACCGAGGGCCGCTTGCACATCACATAGCGCGGGTCGAATGGCGGGCGCGATCTGATCGCGTGGGGATCGGATTGCGGACCGGCAATGACCTGATGCACGATCGGATCGAACAGGCTGATGGTCTGCCCGAACACGACCAGGGTATGCGGGATGAAGACCGCATCCCCCAGCGCATCGCGGATCGCCTCGGACAGCACGGATTTGCCGTTGCCGGGCGGGCCGTAGAACAGGATGGAACGGCCCGAATTCACCGCCGGTCCCAGTTTGTCGAGCATTCCGGGCGGCAGGACCAGATGGCTCGATGCGGCCTCCAGCTGAGCCTTGCGGATTGCCGCGCCGGCGACACTCTGCCGCTTGCTCTGTGCCTCGAATGCGTCGAGCGAGATCGGGAAAGTCCCGTAGTATTCCGATTGCGCCAGCGCGTCCTGCGCCCGCGCGCGGCCCAGATCGGTCAGTTGATAGCGCAGCTCGGAGGCCGCCTCGACCCCCCGGTTTCCCAACGTCTCGATCAGGTTTTGCGTGCGGGCAATGTCGATCAGCGCGTCGATGATCGGCGTCATCACACCGCAGGCCCGCGCCAGTTCCGTGGGCAGGCTCAGGCTCATCCGAAACATGGTCTTGAGCATCAGATCCCGCGCGAACGTGGTGTCCAGCCCCAGATCCTCCAGTCGGGTGGGGGCCCGGGGTGCGGTGTGTGGCAGCGCGCTCATCGCTCAGATTTCCGTGGCGAGCAGCAGGAGGTAGAAGATCAGCGACACCGATAGCGCCACCCCGTAGGAGAAAACGCCCTTTGCCGACCAGCTCGCCCAATCGGGGGCCATCGCGCGCATCGCGGGAATCCGACCGACCATGCGGTGGGTCAGCAGACCCGTCAGCGCCATGATTCCCAGGATACGCATGAAAAACGTCATGTCCGCAGGATCGACGAACAGAAAAACCGCCGCAGCGAATTTGACATCCCCCGCGCCCATCTGCCCCAGCGCATAAAGCACCAGACCGATGGCGAAGACGATGCCCCCCGCCAGCAGGCGCATCGGAATTTCGCTCAGCGGTACCGTCAGCGGCATCACGATCACGAAGATCGCGAGCATCGCGATACTGATCCGGTTCGGAATGCGCATGGCGCTGAAATCTGTCCAGACCGCGACCAGCGCGGGAACGGCAACAGCACACAGATGAATCAAGGCTATGGTTGGGGTCATCTGTTCACGGCACTTTGCAAGGCGGCCAGCTTGTCCGCTGCGGCGGCGAAGTGGCGCGGATGTGTTTCCACCGCCAGTTCCAGCAGCCCGCGCGCGATATCGGGCTGATCCTGGCGCAGCGCGACGAGAGCCATGTTGTGATAGATTTGCGCCCGCTCTTCCTCGCTCAACGGGACGACGGGCAGGGCGTAGTTGCCCTGCAAGGCCCGCGCGATGGCGAGGTTGTTCTTCGCGCCGAAGCTTTGCGGATCGTAGCGGACGGATTCGGAAAATTGCCGCGCTGCCCCCACCAGATCGCCACGCGACATCTTGGATACGCCCCAGTTGTTGAGGATCGGCGCCGGTTGCGAGGTCAGGTTGCGCGCCTTGGCATAGAAACCGTCCGCCGCGTCCCACCGCTCGTAATTGTCCGCGACAATGGCGTTGAGCTGGTTCCAGCGGTATTCCTCGGCCCCACCGCGTACGAGCGACAGTTGTGCTTCGGCACGGTCCCACTGGTTCAGGCGCACCAGCGATTGTGCATAGGTGATGCGGTCGCGATCCTCCAGATTGCCCTGTTCGTCCAGCCGTTCGAACGCGATGACAGCCTCGTCGTTTCGGTCGGCGCGAGTCAGGCTGATGGCATAGCCCCGCTGGAAATCCAGCCGGTCCGGCTCATCCGCCAGGGAGGAGCGGAAAAACTGCACCGCGGCCTCCGGCTCTCCGGTGGTCAGCATCAGTTCTGTCAGGTTCACGCTGTCGATTGCGTTGAGCGTCTGCGGCGTCGGGTCGAAGGGGGCGCGTGGTTCGCACGCGCCCAGGGCCATCACCCCTGCCGTGCCCAAAATCGCCAGTTTGCGTTTCATTCTGCCTCCCCCTCGCCCAAAAGATACCGGCCTGATCCGTGTCGTACCAGCGTCAAATCCGTCTGTGCGTCGTCAGATACCGGCACGACGTCGCCCTGCAATTCCTCGATCCGGGCCAGATTGGCGCGGGCGACCTCGTTCGAACCGCTCGACAACGCGAATGCGGTCTGGAATGCGTTGCGGGCCGTGGCGAGGTCCTGCATGCTCAGGGCGACAACGCCCAGATTGTTCCATGCCTCGACCGAGGCGGGTGCCTTGTCCACCGCGATTTCCAGAAACCGTTCTGCCGCGCGCAACCGGCCCAGCCGTGCGTTGACGGTCCCGAGCGCGGCCTCGATCTGACCTGACGGGCCGGTCTGCCCGCTTGCATAGGCGCGGGTGAAGGCGCGCAGGGCCAGTTCGTACTGCCCCGCCCGCATCAACAAATGCCCGGTCGCCAGCGGATCGTCCACCTGATCCACGTCATAGACGGTGGGCATGACACTGCGCATCTGCGGAACCGGTTCCTGCGGCGTGCAGGCGGTCAGCATGGCCAGCAGGATCAGCACGGCCCTACCCGCCAAGGGTGTTCAAGATGTCATAGACCGACGGTCCGACCAGAATGATCAGCAGCGGCGGCACGGTGAACAGCATCGTGCCCAGGGTCAGTTTCGTGGGCAGGGTGTTGGCCTTCTCCTCCGCCCGCATGACCCGCTTGTCCCGCATTTCCGCACCATAGACCCGCAGCGCCGAGGCGATGGACGTGCCGAAGCTGGCGGACTGGATCAGAACGGTGACGAAGCTGGACACGTCCGGCACACCGCAGCGTTCGGCCATGTCGCGCAGCACGGTGACGCGGTCCTTGCCCGCGCGCACTTCGTTCGCGACGATCTCGAATTCCTCGGCCAGGGTGGGATAGCCGACGCGGATTTCCTCGGACACGCGCAGGATCGCCTGATCCAGCGACTGACCCGCCTCGACGCAGACCAGCATCAGGTCCAGCGCATCGGGAAAGCCGACGGCGATTTCCTCCTGCCGTTCCTGCAGGCGTTTGGTGACCCAGTAATTCGGGCCCATGTAGCCGATCAGACCGGGGATCGCGACATACATCAACATCTTGGTCAGGTCAGTATTGTCGCCCGCCATGATCAGATAGAACACCAGCCCCGTGCCAAGCAGCCCGATGCCCAGCGTCACCCGAAGGAAAAAGAAGGTCGAAACGGCGGAGCGGCTGCGATAGCCCGCGCGGGTCAGCTTCAGCCGGATTTCCGAGAATTCCTTCTGGTCCTGCGGCTCCAGATACGGCGCGAGCGAGGCCAGACCCCGTGCGCCGGGATCGTGGCGCAGTTGCAGGCCGGTCTGCTGCCGAACTGGCCGCGTCTTGCCCGGGCGGGACTGACCGCTATGGCCCCCGTCCTCATGCAGTCGGTCGAGCCGGTCCGCCGGGCGGCGCAGCGCGATTGGTGCGGCCAGGGCCAGCATCAGCAACATCAGCGCGATGGAGGCATAGAGCGGCCCCAGCGGCCCCAGCGCCGCCTCCAGAAACACGTAAGCCGTGTCGAGCTTGTCGAGCACTGCATTCATCGGTCAGACCTTGATATTGACCATCGCCCGCATGAACAGGACGTTGACCACCAGAAACACACCCACGACGATCACCGCCGGGGTAAACAGCGAGGTTTCCTGAACCTCGTCGTAATAATTCGGCTCCACCAACTGGATGATGATGATCGCCAGCAGGGGGAAGACCGAGAGGAACCAGCCGGACCAGCGGGCCTCGGCCGTGATCGCCTTGACCCGGCGGAACAGCTTGAAGCGTGATCGGATCACCGCCGACAGGCCTGCCAGAACCTCGGCCAGATTGCCGCCCGATTGCGCCTGAATGCTGACCGCGACCGACAGGAACCGCAAATCCTGGACCGAAATACGCTCCGCCATCCGGGCCAGCGATTCCGTGATGTCCATGCCATATGTCGCCTCATCCGCGATGATGCCGAATTCGGTGCCCAGCGGATCGGGCATCTCATGCGCCACAATGGAGACGGAGGAGGAGAACGGATGCCCGACCCGCAAGGACCGCACGATCAGTTCCACCGCGTCGGGCAATTGTTCCTCGAACAGGGCCATGCGCGCCTTGGCCTTGTTGTTCAACCAAAGGTAGACCCCGGCGAACCCCATCAGGATCGAAATGCCGATTCGCAGAACCAAAGCCGCGCTGGAGAAGATCGTCAGCAGCACGAAGACCATGATCGCCATCATGCCGATGACCAGCACCAGACCGCGCGGCGTGAACGCGATGTTCGCCTGCGCCGCACGTTCGTATAGCGGCGCCATGATCGGAATGCCGGAATTGCGGCGGTGCTGGTCCCGCTCGGCGCGCAGGGTTTCCAGCACGTCCTCGGGGTCCTCACCCTTTTCCAGCAGTTCCAGCCTGCGGTTGACCTTGCTTTCCAGTCGCACCGACTTGCCGAAGATCAGCAGGTACACCCCCTCGACCATCAGCAGGACGCCGACGAAGATCATGGCATAGATGATCGGCTCGAACGACATCAGTCTGTCTTCACGGGAGTGTAGATGGAATTGGGCAGCTCATATCCCCACTGTCTGAACCGGTCCGAGTGGATTGAGCGCAGGCCCGTCGCGGTGAAATGCCCAAGGATCATGTTATCCGCATCCAGACCGGTGCGCTTGAAGCGGAAGATTTCCTGCATCGACACGATATCCCCCTCCATCCCTGTCAGTTCCGTCACCGAGACCATTCGGCGCGAACCATCTTGTAGACGACTGACCTGTACCACCAGGTTAACGGCCGCCGCGATTTGCGCGCGGCTGGCGCTCATCGGCATTTCCACGCCGGTCATCGCGATCATGTTTTCCAGACGGCTGATCGCGTCACGGGATGAGTTCGCGTGGATCGTCGTCATCGACCCGTCGTGGCCGGTGTTCATGGCCTGCAACATGTCGATCACCTCGTCTCCGCGGGTCTCACCCACGATGATCCGGTCCGGGCGCATCCGCAGGGCGTTGCGCAGCAGGTCGCGCTGCGTGACCTCGCCGCGCCCCTCGACATTGGGCGGGCGGCTTTCCATGCGGCCGATATGGACCTGTTGCAGTTGCAGTTCGGCGGTATCCTCGATGGTCACGATCCGCTCGGAATTGTCGATGAACGAGGACAGGGCGTTCAGTGTCGTTGTCTTGCCCGAACCCGTACCGCCCGACACGATGATGTTCAGCCGGCACGACACGGCAGCTTGCAGATAGGCGGCCATTTCCTCGGTGAAGGCGCCGAAGTCGATCAGCTCGTCGATGCTCAGCTTGTCCTTGGAGAATTTACGGATCGATACCAGCGGGCCGTCCACCGCACAGGGCGGGACCAGCGCGTTGAAGCGTGATCCGTCCGACAGGCGCGCATCGACATAGGGGTTCGATTCATCCACCCGGCGGCCCACGGCGCTGACGATCTTGTCGATGACCCGCAGCAGGTGCTTCTCATCCTTGAAGACGGTATCGGTCAGTTGCAGCTTGCCCTTACGCTCGACAAAGACCTGACGGTGCGAGTTCACGAGGATGTCGTTGACGGTCGGATCCTTCAGCAGCGGTTCCAGCGGGCCCAGGCCCGTCACCTCGTCATACAGATCGTTGTTGAGCTGCTCGACCTCGGCGGCGTTCAGAACGATGCCCTGTTCGCGCAGCCCCTCGCGGCTGATCGCGCTGATCTCACGCCGCAGATCGCCCTCGCTGACCTTGTCGAGCACGGCGAGGTTCAGGGTTTCCAGCAACCGGCGGTGCAGTTCCATGCGGATGTCGAGCAGGCGGGCGCGGCGCTTGGCATCCCGTTCCTTCTCCGCGATCTGCGCCGGCGTTTCGGGCTGAACCTTGCTCAATTTCGGTGATGGTGTCGTGGCGACCGCAGGCGGGGCGCTGCCAGTTGCCGCAACCCCGGACTTCTCCAAAGCCGGTGAGTCCTGAGGGCGGGGCGAGGGTTGTGCAGCCCGCTGGCCCGGCTTTTGCCCCGGCTTCTGATAACGTGAAAACAATGCCGTACCCCCTCAACCTCGTCCCGACGTCCCGGCCGGGCTGCGATCCTCAGATCGCGTCTGCCTGCTGTTTCTCGGCCAATTCGGCCAGCGACCCTGCAATCTTGCGCACTTCCTTGCGCAAGGCATTGCCGGAAGCGCCCTCCGCGAGTGGCACACCCTGATCGGCGGCGTTCATCACGGCCTTGCCGCCATCGGGCAACATGACATTGTATTCGATGCCCAGCGATTCCGCCATGCGTTTGACGCGCCCCTTGCCGCCACCGGTCAGGCCGCCGGGGGCGCGGTTCATCACGTATTGCACCTTCTCCAACGGCAGGTCCTCGGCCTTCAGCGCGCGCAGGAACCGCAGCATGTTCTGGGCGCAGCGCATGTCCAGCTCCATCACGGCGAAATAGGTCTCCGCCATTTCCAAAACGACGCTGGTCCATCCCACCAGAACCGAAGGCATGTCCACGATGACGAAATCATGGGTGGTGGCCGCCACATCCAGAATGCGGCGAATATCCTCGTTTTCCACGATCTCGAAGGGGACCGTATCGGGCGGGGCGGTCAGGACGGACAGTTTCTTGCCATAGGTCACCATCGCATCGCCGATCGCGGTCCTGTCCTGTCCCTGCGCTTCGGTCAGCAACTGCATCGTCGCCTCGCGACGGGCGAGATCCAGATAGGTCGCGACCGACCCGAATTGCAGGTTCAGATCAATGATACAGACCTTGCGCGTGACCTTGCGCGGGGTCTGGGCCATCTCCCACGCCAGATTGACCGCCAGGGTCGTGGCCCCGACGCCGCCCGCGATGCCCTGCACCGGCAGGATCATCCCGCGCCGCGCCGACATATCGCCGACATGTGCGGGCTGATGCGATGCCACGCGCATCTTTTCCAGAGTCTCTGCCAACACACCCTCGGGCATCGGGTAGGGTGTGAACTCGTCCGCGCCGGCACGCACCAACCTGTGCAAGGCTGTCGCCGTCAGTTCCTCAACCACCAGCAGCACAGGAAGCCCGCGCGCCTTCGCCGCCGTCACGATGCCGACATACGGGTCAAGTTCGCCCTCATCCGCGCGCTGCACGGCCAGGATCACACATTCCGTCGCATCGGGGTCCAGACCCGCGATTTGTGTGAGCGCATCGTCCAGGCCTGCGCCCAGCCAGCCCTGACCATATTCACTGTCCAGATCCTCGATCAACAGATCGAACTGATCCATCTCCCGCGCGATGGCGAGGGCATCTGGTGTCGCCGGCTTTTTTCTGAGTAGCGCCATTCCGGATCTTACCGCCCTTAGTTGCTGAGGTCTTCGGCCACGATCGTGGCGAGAATCTCGGGAATTTCGAACTCGACCGTCGTGTCGAACATTCGCAGAATCATCGGCATGGATTGCGGGCTGACGGCCAGAACGATCAACGGCACGTATGCCTGTCCGGCAGAGCCCAGATTTACATCCTCGTATGCGATCGCGAAATCCTCCAGCTCCAGCGAATAGGCGAAGCGGTCGACCTCATCATAGATCAGCCTGAACCGGGTGAGATCGCAATCGCTGTCGGGCATGCTGCCATCCTCACCCGGGATGAAGGCGGAGCCGTTGCACACTTTCGTCGGGATTGCCTCACACGCGCCCAGATAGCAGGCATCGCCCGCATTCGCCCCTGCCGCGACATTGCGATTTATCACCCGCGTGCCCAGACCGGTCTGCACCGTCAGCGACGTGGATACCGGCGGCGTGACAGCCGCAAGGCGTGCCGCCATCTCCAACCCCTTTTGCGCGCTCAACGCCCAATGATACGCGATGGAAACCTGAACAATCAGCAGGATCAGCAGGATCAGCGGTATGAACACGATCACGAATTCCAGCGACGCGGCCCCCCGGTCCCGTCTGATGAACCGACCAGCGGCGCGACGCGCATTTGCCAACAGGCGCGTCATTGCGTTCTCGGCCAGTTTTCGGTGGCGGTCATGAAGATGCCCTCCGCGAAACTGCGCTCTTCCAACTCGGTGTAATTGTAGACAGCGACGCCGTTCTCCGTGGTGAATTCGGCGTCGTTGTCGCGCATTCCAATGAATTTGACGAACGCGAACTCGGCATAGGCCGTGATGGTGATCCGCGTCGAGGAGGCGGTGGAGACGATAGAGATGGAATCGACAATCGGCTGGCCATCATCGTTTGTCGCGATCTCACCCTCCCCATTGGTGTGGTATCCGGTGCAGCCCAGGGGTTCGGTTCCATCCGCCGCGCCATCGAACAGGCTGATCGAATCGCCCATGCGGGTTTCGATTATGCCCCGCGCCCTGCACAGAAATTCGTCCGGAACGGTGGTTCCGGTCGGGTCCAGCGGCGCACGGCTGATGAACCGCGCGGCATCGCGTGCCGCGACATCCAGCGAATTTCGCGTCTGCATTGCTTGACCATACTGTTCCGCAAAGCCGAGCGCAGCCAAGAGAACCGGCAACGTTACGACGAATTCGACGGTAATCGCCCCCTGCGAGTCCCCGAAGAAATTGCGGATGCGGTCTAAGGTTTTACGCCCCACGCGCATGCCTGTTCCGATCCGTTATGTCCTGTCTGATGACCCTATCAGGAAGCAGACACTTGTAAATATTGCGCGAAGCTGCGGCGAGGAAATCCTGCGACACTGTTGCGCAAGCGCGTTAATCCTGAGCGCTATCCCCAGCACCGCCACCACCACCACCGCCGATCTCAAGCCTATAGACGGGACGGTTCACATAGGCGTCATAGATCGCGTCGGCGCGCGCTCCGTCGAACTCCCCGCCGGCCAGCTCTATCGCTATGCCAGCCACTCGGGTGACAGCCCGCCGGTTCAGCACCTCACGCTGGGTCGTGTCGACCACCGGCATCTGTTCGCCGAAGGTGGCGATCGCGTCCAGCCGATCCCTGTCGATCCCCCGCGAGACGAGGAAATCCACAGCGGATTCCGCGCGTCGCAGCCCCAGTTGAAGGTTGTAGTTTTCTCCCCCGACCAGATCGGTATGCCCCTCGACCCGCAACCGTGCCTGCGGCGTCCGGCGCAACCACGCGGCCTGCTGTTCCAGCGTGACTTGCGCCTGCGGGGTGAGCGCCGCACTGTTGAACGCGAAGTTGATGGTATCGTCCACCTGACCTGCGAACCGGGCGGACAGTTCCTCGAAACTGGGGCCTGAGACGGCATAGCCGACCTGAACCGCGTTGTTCATTTCGACCGAAGCGCCAAAACCGGGCAGGATGTTACGTTGTGAACCCTGATCGCAGGCACCCAATCCGGTGATGACAAGAATCAGCCCCAGCTTATTCCAGTACATAGCCGTACTCCCCCTCGAAATCCTGAGCGGCCACGGCATCCGCGCCACCGACTGTCTGCCCCAGCAGAAACAATTCCCGTTCGTTGGGGATTTGCACACGGTCCGTGGGCAATGAGAGCAACTGCCCGTCAGTGGGCGACACCAGATAGGGTGTGATCAGGATGACCAACTCGGTTTGCTGCCGGCGATATTCCGTGGATCGGAACAGGGCGCCCAGAACGGGCAAGTCTCCCAGCAGCGGAACCTGCGAGATCGAGTCGGTGAAATCATCCTGCAACAGGCCGGCAATGGCGAAACTTTGCCCGTCACGCATTTCGACGGTGGTCTGTGTGCTGCGGGTGCTCAGACCGTTGACCGATATGCCGCCACCGCCGGTCACGGCGATGTCGTTGTTGATCGAACTGACGGTCGCCGCCAATTGCAGATTTATCAGATCCTCATCCACCACGGTCGGGGTGAAGGCCAGCTGAATGCCGAACGGTTTGAATTCGACAGATACGGATCCTTCATCATTTACGACCGGCACGGGATATTCCCCACCGGCGAGGAATTCCGCGCCCTCCCCGGACAGTGCGACGAGGTTCGGTTCCGCCAGCGTGCGCAGCAATCCCTCGGATTCCAAGGCGTCGATCGCGATCTCGATCCCGATATCGCCCAGCTGGAACAACGCGCCCAACTGCCCGGCCGAGGATATTCCGACAATAGCAGTGTCGTGCCCGATCAGCGGCGCGGGTGCCGTCGCATTTCCGAACACTCCGACGAAACGACCGTCCGCGTCGGTGATACCCAGGCCCAACCCGAGGTTCTGGGACACTGTGCGCGATACTTCAGCAAAGCGGACCTTCAGCATCACCTGCTGCGATCCGCCCACTGTCATCAGGTTAGTGACGTTTTCGGGGGCGTATTGTTCCGCCAGTTCCAACGCCTGGCTGACCTTGCGCGCGCCAGAGACCCGCCCCGACAGGACAATGCCGGCGCCTGCGGTGCGCACCTCGATATTCTCACCCGGCAGGATGTCGGACAGGCGTTCCTTGAATTCCGACAGGTCCGGGGTGACACGGATTTCGACATTCGCGACCAACTGATTGTCGAGCCCGATCAGCGTCAGCGTCGTGCGCCCCGGCGCGCGGCCCAGCACATACAGGCTGGAATCGCTCAGCACCGCGACGTCGGCAATCCGTGGATTGGCCAGACTCAGCTCACTGATGCCAACACGCGACTGCAAAACGCTGGCCTGATCGACCGTGACGCTGATCGCCTGTGCGACGGCGCCACGTTGAACGGTCAGAACCGGTTGCTGCTGTGCCCCGGCAACATTCGCCGCGAGCACACCCAAACTAGCGAGCAGACTTGCTCGAATCAGCTTTCTCAAGCGCATGTTGCCGATATCTCCTGACCCACAACCTCTGGTAACCGCACCTCTGCCGGGTACGCTTGCCGCTGATCCTGCCTGAAATCGGAAAAAACGCAAGAATCAAGGGCTTGTAAGGCGGTGCTATTATGGGATTTCAGCAACAGATCCGTGCTCATATAGCGTCAGGATAAAGCATTGTCCTCGGAAAACTGCTTTTTCCACAAGTGCTTGCCCGATTTTACTTGTATATGGCATAAATCAATCCGCGTTCACGATCGAAACGTCCGATCCGCGGCGGATCGTGATTGTGCGACGGGGCGCAATGACCTCTGGCACGATCTCCTCAGCGATGACCGGCTCGGGGGCGACGTAGCCGACCACATCGTCCAGATTGACCTCCAGATCACCCGTTTCAGCCACGTCCCCGATGCCACGCAGCGACAGCGACAATGCGCCCGAGGCCTGAGCCTGCGCCAGAACGGCGGCCTGTTGCGGGGTCGCGCGAACGGTGATCGTGCGCGCCACCACGGGGCGGTTGCGGTCCTGATCCGAAATCTGATCGACGGCGATCAGGTCGATATTCTCGATGATCAGGCGGGTGACGGCCTCACCCCGGAAACGGCCCGACCAGAACACATCCACCCTGTCGGATGGGGTCAGAAAGCCTGAAACACCCGATGCCACATCGACCCGAATGGTGAAGGCGCGATACCCCTCGCCCAGACGCGCGGCAACGCCCGCCTCACGCCCGAAGCCGGTGATCTTGGCGCGGCTGATCGGCTCGCCCATCTCCATGTTGCGCAAGAGGCTGGGGTTCGGCGCGTCTTCGCCAAACAGATCGTCCTCGGTCAGGAACCAGTTTTCGCCGACGACATCCACGACCCTGGTGGGAAAGTCGACGAACAGCACACGTTCGGGCGTCAATTCGGAACCGTAGCTCAGCGCACGGCGCGCCACAGCGACGGTAACATAGGAATCCTTCTGTGCTTCCAGCTCGAGCGTCCGTGCAAGGCGCACCTCATAGGCATCGAAGCGGTTCTTGGCGGTATAGGCGGCGAAGCCAGCCAACCCCAATCCCACGATTAGAAACAGTAGAAACAAAAACCGCATAGTGCCCCCAGTATATGCGTGATACGTCCTTCTCAGGATATATCGTCACTCCGACACCAAGGTTGGTTGCCGGTAGCGATTTAGTCCAGATCTTCTTCCGAGTTTGCGGATGTTATATCTATGACGGCAGTTGCAATCGTGTCAGATACGACCTTCGTGCTGTTATCCAGTTCGGGTTCGATGATAACAAGTACGCCCAGTCCAAGTGCCACCGCGACTCCACACAGCACGACCCAATCGATTGAAACCACGCCGGCATCGTTTTCGAGGAATGACCTGAACCGTGTATAGTGTTCCACTCAATTCCCCTTCACCGGTTATGTAGCATTGAATAAAATAAATGCCGCTCGCTGTTTTTTGCGAGCGGCATTCACTACTTCCAAAGGGATAGAGTGCCCTTGAATTATTTCAGAGTAGTATCTGAACCGGTCTGACCTGCGGTGCTGGAAACTGCGTTGCCAAGCTGTACAACAACGTTGTCGGACGCCGTGTCCAGACCCGACTCGACCGTCGCGACGACGCCGATTGCCAGGGCGACGACTGCGCCTGCCAGAACGACCCAGTCGACGGTCACGGCGCCGGACTCGTCCTTGGCGAACTTGCTGAAGAATTTGGTCATGTTGATCCCCTCCAAGAGATTCTGAGAATGTCGCCCGCCGAACCTGTTCGGTGACTGGAATCACTATGCGAACTGTTTGTGGCGTGAATTTGTTCGTCCACAGGCTCATGAAATGCAATCATAGGTGGAAATCTGGGGCAAATGTGGCGGGAATGTGGCGAAAATGGTCCGCGTTGTCACAAAGGTTGTCACAAAGCCAGCTGGAGCGATTCCAATTGTGGCAAAAAATCGGCAGACTGGGTCCAGTTGGCGCGTTTGCCGCCCGTCTCGCAGAGAATCCCTGATGCCCGCACGCCTGATCCTGTCGTTCTGTCTGTTCCTCATGGTGACGACGATCGCCTCTGCCGCCCACGCGCAGGGGGGCGGGGTCTTCAGGTCTGTCTCCAGCGAGCTTGCACAGCGGCCGCGCGGTGGCGTCATCGATCTGTTCGCCCGGCCCAATGTCGGGGTTCAGCGCAGCCCGGCCGATCTGGACAACTGGTTCTGGCGCGGGGTGGCACCAGATCGGGATGCAGCGGCCCCGCGACGAATGGAGGCCGCGGGCGCACTGGCCGCGACCGGACGCTACACGGCCCCCTCGCGGGCGCGGTTTCTGGCTTTGCTGGCGCAATATCGCGCGCCGTTGCAGGACGCGGCGGCGGCGCATGGCCTGTCCCTGCCGTTCCTGATGTCGCTGGTAATGGTGGAATCGGGCGGGGCGCACGATGCGATCAGTTCGGCCGGGGCGGTCGGGTTGACGCAACTGATGCCTGCCACGGCGGAATTGATGCAGGTCGCGGACGCCGCCGATCCGCGTGATAATGTGATGGGGGGCGCACGCTATCTGTCGCAAATGCTGATGGCGCATGATGGCGACGCGGTTCTGGCCCTTGCCGCCTATAATGCCGGGCCGGGCGCCGTGGCCCGGGCAGGGGGCGTGCCGCTCTACGCGGAAACGCGGGCCTACGTGCCGCGGGTTCTGGCCGCGTGGCATGTCGCCAGGCAATTGTGCGAGACCCCGCCGGTCAGTGCGACGGGGCCTTGCGAGATCAGAGGCTAGACGCCACGAACGTCACGGGACCAGGGTCGCTTCGGTCGCGGCTTCGATCTCGGCCATGGTGATGCCCTCGGCGATTTCCACCACCTTCAAGCCGCCCTCGACCACGTCGAACACGCCCATTCCGGTGATGATCCGGTCCACCACGCCCTTGCCTGTCAGGGGCAGGGTGCATTGCTTGAGCAGCTTGCTCTCCCCCTTCTTGTTGGCGTGGTCCATGATGACGATGACGCGCCCGACACCGGCGACCAGATCCATCGCGCCGCCCATGCCCTTGATCAGCTTGCCAGGAATCATCCAGTTGGCGAGGTCGCCGTTTTCCGCCACTTCCATCGCGCCCAGAACCGCCGCCGCGATCTTGCCGCCCCGGATCATGGCGAAGCTTTGCGCGCTGTCGAAATACGATGTGCGGCTTACCTCGGTAATGGTCTGCTTTCCGGCATTGATCAGGTCGGGGTCCTCGTCCCCCTCATAGGGGAACGGCCCCATGCCCAGCATGCCGTTTTCGGATTGCAGGGTGATGTCCTTGTCACCGACGTAATTCGCCACCAGCGTCGGGATGCCGATGCCGAGGTTTACATACATGCCGTCTTCGAGCTCACGCGCGGCGCGTGCGGCCATCTGATTGCGATCCCAACCTTTGATTTCAGCAGACATCATGCTTCCTCCCGCTGGCGCACGGTGCGCTGTTCGATCCGCTTTTCGTGCTCACCCTGAATCAGGCGATGCACATAAATGCCGGGCAAATGGATTTCATCGGGGTTGAGGGTGCCGCAGGGCACGATCTCCTCGACCTCAGCCACGCAGATCTTGCCACAGGTCGCGGCGGGCGGGTTGAAGTTGCGCGACGTCTTGCGAAAGACGAGGTTGCCGGACTCGTCCGCCTTCCACGCCTTGACGATGCTCAGATCCGCGACCATTCCGCGCTCCAGGATATAATCCTGACCGTCGAATTCCTTCACTTCCTTGCCCTCGGCGATCACGGTGCCGACGCCGGTCTTGGTGTAGAATCCGGGAATGCCGGCGCCGCCGGCGCGCATCCGCTCAGCCAGTGTGCCCTGCGGGTTGAATTCCAGCTCCAATTCGCCCGACAGGTATTGCCGCATGAACTCCGCATTCTCGCCCACGTAGGAGGCGATCATCTTTTTCACCTGACGGCTTTCAAGCAGCAGGCCGAGGCCGAAGCCATCGACGCCCGCATTGTTCGACGCGATCGTCAGGTCCTTGGGGCCCGCATCGCGGATTGCCGCGATCAGGTTCTCGGGGATGCCGCACAGGCCGAATCCCCCCGCCGCGATAAACATCCCGTCGAACAGGACGCCCTCCAGCGCCTCCGCCGCCGAGCCATAGATCTTCTTGACCATTGCGATGTCTCCCTGCTGTATTTGCGAATGATGTGCCGTGTACGCTGGCCCCGAGTCAAGCGAGCCGGACCCGGACCATGAAATATTCGTGCGTGAACCCGGTCTTGCGACGGCTCATAATATCCGGCGCAAAGCGGTGTTCACGATGTCCGGGCGCTCCAGACTGACCAGATGGCCGCATCCCTCGATCTGCGTCAGGCGGGCGGCGGGCAGGACCTGCGCAAGGCTTTCGTGCAGTTTCGGTGGGCAGATCCGGTCCTCGGTGCCGACGATGATCTCCACCGGCATCGTGCAGGGGTCCAGATGCTCCAGCATGGCGCGTCGCCCGTTCAGGGCCGCCGATTGCCGGTGGTATGTCGCCTCGTCCGTGGCATCGCTCATCTGCGCGACCGTTTTCGACAGGCGTTCCCCCACGCTGGGATCGTGCGCGAAGAACATCGCCTGGAAGGGTTCCGAGAACGCCGCCAGACCGCTGGCGCGAACCGCGGCCTGTTGCCCGGCCCGCCATTCCTTTTCCTTGTCGCGCGCCGGGGTCGGATCGGTCGCCATCAGACAGGCGGAGCGTACCCGGTCCGGGGCGCGGGCCATCACCTCCATCGCGACCATGCCGCCCATCGACAATCCGCCCAGATCGAACCGATCAGGCGCGTTGGCCAGCACCCGGTCGGCCATCGCCCCGATATCGTCGTCGCGCGTCACGTCTGCGACATGCACGTCGTCGAATTCGGCGATCTGGGGCGCGTACAATCTGTGGTCGCATAAATGTCCCGGTATCAGGATCAGCATGGTCGTTTCCTTTGTCGTGAGTAGGCCGCGTTAACGACTTTGGCGCGATGGAATGCCCGCCGCAGCCCAGCCACGGGGCAGCGCGGCAATGTCACCGGCAATCATCGTAACCGTCGGTTTCATCGGCAACCATTGTAAACGGCAATCTCGTCGATCAGTTCGCGGTACACGGCGTTCATCCGCTCATCCGGTTGGTGTGCCGTAATCCGGGGGCTGAGGGGATCCGGCGCTACGATCTGACTGCGCGCCATTTCGCCTAAGACCGCGTGGCCGCAGAATGGCACGTGCACCTCGGAATATCCGCCCTCATGCGCCATGGCCAGACGACTGGCGCACAGCTCGTCCGCTGCCTCCATCATGCTGCGTGTCATGACTGCGAAGGTATCGGACCCGGCCAGCATACGGCCCAGGGGGTCCACGCCGCTGGCGTCGTAGCCACATGCGATGATTATGATGTCCGGCTTGAAGGTGCTCAGCACAGGGCGCACCACCTGCTCCACCGCATAAGTATAGGCCACGTGCCCCCCGCCCGGGGGCAGTGGGATATTGACGTTGCTGCGCGCATCGGTCTGCACGCCGCCGGTTGTCCAGGGATAGTTGGCCGCCTGATGGAGCGAGACGGTCAGAACGTTCGGGTCGTTAGCAAAGATAGCCTCCGTCCCATTGCCATGATGCACGTCCCAATCGACAACGGCGAAGCGTTCGGCCAACCCGGCAGCCTTCGCCGCCTCGATGGCGACGGCGATATTTGCCAGCAAGCAATAGCCCATGGGAGTATCGGGCAGACAGTGATGCCCGGGCGGGCGGCTTAACGCATAGGCGTTGTCGAAATGCCCGCGCAGCACCCCGTCCACGGCGGCGATCACCAGCCCGGTGGACAGCGCCGCGATCTCGAACCCGCCGGGGCCGAAGGGCGTCCGCTCCCCCATCTCACCCCCACCAGTGTCGGACAGGCGTTTGAATTCGTTCAGGTAGTTCGCGGGATGCACCCGGCGCAAGGCCTCCTGCGTTGCCTCCGGCGCGGTGCGGATATCCAGATCGCGCGACAGGCCCGTGACCTCGATCAGGTTGCGCAGGCGGCGCTTTGTCTCGGGGCTTTCGGGCAATCCGCCGGCGACCAGGGGCTGCACCAGCCCGCCGACAGGTGCGACCAGAGCATAATTCCCGCCTGAGTGCCAAAAGCACCGTTCGTCACTGAAAAACGCTGTCATCGTACCCTCCGCATTTTGGGCAGTTGAGACCGATGGGAACCGGATTGCAACTCACCGCGTTTGAACACTGAGCGGCTGGTGAGGGGCATCATCGGTCAATGTATTGTAATTCAGAGGTTTTTATCATGTCTGCAACCCACTTTTCACGCCGCGCCGCCCTTGCAACGCTTGCAGGTGGTGCATTGATGGTCCCCTCGATCACGAGGGCGGCGACCGTTGCGGACTGGACGCCATATTTTCCGAACATCACGCGCGGCGGGCTGCATTTTTCGACGGATGCCCGTCAGTTGACATGGTGGGCGCCCGGCGGAACGATCAGCCGGGTGATGACCTCCGCCGTTCCTCGGAGTGAGGATCTGACCCGGCGCGGCAGCACCGAGATCGTGCGCAAGCAGCGCAATCCCAGTTGGTCCCCGACGCCTGACATGTTGGCCAAGAACCCCGATATTCGCCCCACGCCGGGCGGTGCGCCGGACAATCCGTTGGGCAGTTACGCCCTGTATTTCGATTGGACCTATTACGCAGTTCACGGCACCAACAATCCCGACAGTGTCGGTACGGCTGCATCCTCCGGTTGTTTCCGTCTGGCGGCCGAGGATATCGAGTTCCTGTATTATACCGTTCAGGTCGGCACGCCGGTCGTCGTCAGTTGATCGCGTCGATTTCGGCAGCGACGGCGGCGACCTCGATCGCCGCCTTCGATCTGGGCTGAAGTTCGGCGGCTGCCTTTCCCATCGCGAAGGCTTGCTGAAAAATCACGCGGTTTCCCAGATGTTGATCCAGCAGATCCGCCCCCAGAACCTCCCGCGCGTCCTGAGCGGCACGCCCCGTCGGCGGCACCCGGTTGAGCAGGACACGCAGGGGCGTTTTCTCCTTTTTCGCCATCTCAAGCACCGGTTCCAGTGCCCATAGGTCCATCATCGACGGCTGGGACGGCGCGATGATCAGATCGCTGTCCCGGATCGTCGCACGCAACAGGATATCGGCGTTTCCCGGGCAATCGACCAGCACCAGATCGGCCTTGCGTGCCGCTGCCCGGATGTCGGAGCCGGCCTTCCAGTCGGAACTGGCCGTACACGCCATGTCGGATCGCATCGCGGCCCAGCGGGTCAGCGATCCCTGCGGGTCCAGATCGACCAATGCGACCTTGCTCCCGGATGCCTGCCAGTGATGGGCGAGTTGCGTCAGAACGGTCGTCTTTCCTGCGCCGCCTTTCTGCTGTGCGAACGTAACGATCCGGCTCATAACTCTCTCCCGCAGTGCAATATTTGTCAGAGTGACGCCTTTCGCAGGTAAAGAGAAACAAAATCGACTTGTGCTTGCGCGGATGTCGCAATGTGCTCCAAATGACGACCGAAAGGGGGCCGTGATGCCGGACGCGGATGTCATCATCGTCGGCGCAGGCCTGTCGGGCATTTGCGCCGCAAGCCTGTTGAGCGCCAAGCGCCCCGCGGATCGCGTCATTGTGCTGGAGGCGCGGGATGCCATCGGCGGCACTTGGGATCTGTTTCGCTATCCCGGCATCCGTTCGGACAGCGACATGCATACGCTGGGGTATTCCTTTCGCCCCTGGCGAGGGCAGAAGGCGATAACCGACGGTGGCTCCATCCTGAGCTACATCCGCGACACGGCGCGGGAGCAGGATGTCGAACGGCTGATCCGGTTCAGGCACCGGCTGTTGGCGGCGAACTGGGACGGGACGGCGCAACACTGGGCGTTGCGCGTTCAAACCCCGGAGGGGCAGATCACGCTGACCACACGCTTCCTGCTCGGCTGTACGGGATATTACGACTATGAGGCCGGGTATCAGCCGGATTTTCCGGGACAGGAGGATTTTGCCGGCCCGCTGGTCCATCCCCAGCACTGGCCCGGGGGGTTGGACTGGCACGGCAAGCGGATCGCTGTCATCGGCAGCGGCGCCACCGCCATCACCCTCGTACCGGAGCTGGCGCGAAAGGCCGCCCATGTCAGCATGATTCAACGCACCCCCTCCTACGTGGCGGGAATGCCAGCCCGCGACAGGCTGGGGGACAGGGTGAAGCGTATCCTGCCCGAACGGGCCGCCTATGCCGCGATCAGATGGAAAAACATTCTGATGGGGATGGGCACGTATCAGGCGACACAGCTTTGGCCCGGTTTCATCGGGCGGCTGCTGGCTAGGAAAGCGGCGGAGCGTTCAGGCACGGATCCAGCGGATTTCCACGCCCCCTACGGACCCTGGGAACAGCGGTTGTGCCTCGCGCCGGACGGGGATTTGTTCGATGCGCTGCGCACGGGGCGCGCCAGCATCACGACCGGCCAGATCGCCGGGTTCGCGCCGGACGGCGTTCGCATGGAAAACGGTGATCTGATCCCTGCGGATGTGATCGTTGTCGCCACCGGGCTGCGGATGCGCCTTGGCGGGGGCGCGGCCCTGTCGCTGGACGGCGCGGCGCTGCGCTTTGCCGATCACGTCTCCTACAAGGGGGCGATGTTGTCGGGCGTGCCGAACTTCGCGCAGATGTTCGGCTATACCAATGCGAGTTGGACGCTGAAATGCGAATTGATCGCCCGTTGGGTCATTCGGCTGCTGGACCGGATGGAGGCGGTGGGGGCGACCGTGGCGACGCCGGTGCCACCGCAGGATCTGAAGCTGCGCAGCGCAGTACCGCTATCGTCGGGATATGTTCAGCGAGCACACGGAACGCTGCCGATGCAGGGCGACCGCGGCCCATGGCGCGTGCATCAGAACTACCTCAGGGATGTCTACGCGTTTCGTTATGCGCCGGTCGATGACGGGGCGATGGTGCTTTCCACCGTGGGTCAGTCCTTCTCCACGCGGGCGTAGCTCCCCTCAGGCAGGTCGAGAGCGGCGTGCAGATCGCGCAATTGCGAGGTGGTCAGCATCAGCACCTGAACCTTGCCCGTGCGTGGATCCAACTGTTCCACCCGCGCACCGTCGTCGAAGATGGTGATCGTTACATCCTCGGTCGCGGGGGTGTCACCGACCAGGGTCACGACGGTCGCATCGAATTCATGTTCTATGGTAAACATGACCGAAGCCTAGGACGCTTCGTCGGCGCGGACCAGTGCGGAAATGTCAGCCCAGTCGAACCGGATCGCCGTCGAGGGAAAGTCATAATCCGGATCGGGGCCGCGCCAGGTCTCTACCGCACCGAGGCGTTCGTAGAACCGCCGCGCGCCATCATTGCCCGCGACGATATACAGATATGCGGAACTGACGCCGTTTTTCGCAATGCGGGCGAAGGCCGCGCCCAGCAATCGCGGGCCAAGCCCGGCGCCCTGTGCGAAATCTGCGACGTGCAGCGCATCCACATAGGCCGGATTCGCCGCGTCCACGCTGACGAAGCCGGCCAGACGATTCCCCTGCATGGCGACCAGGGTCGTCCCCTCGGGCAGGACCGCCCATTTTTCGGCAAGCTGTGCGCGCGCCCCGTCATTCAAATAATCGGCGGGCAGCAATTCGGCATATGTCGCGCGCCAGCTTTGCAGATGCAGTGCGGCAATCGCGGGCAGGTCGGCGGGCGTGGCGCTTCGGATCAAACCGGGGTGCCCCACAGATCGTATTCGCTGGCCTCATCCACCTGAACGTTGACGAAATCGCCGGGCTTGAGGTCCGCGAACCCCTCGTCGATGAACAGGTTGCCGTCGATTTCGGGGGCATCGGCCCGGGTTCGGCAAACGGCGCCTTCCTCATCCACGCTGTCCACGATGACCTGCTGGATGGAGCCGACCTTGGCTTCCAGCTTTTGCGCGGAGATACGCTGCGCGACCTCCATGAAACGCGCATAGCGGTCTTCCTTCACTTCCTCCGGCACATGGTTGGGCAGGGTGTTGGAGCGGGCGCCGGTGACGTTCTCGTATTTGAAGGCCCCTACGCGATCCAGCCGCGCCTCCTCCATCCAGTCGAGCAGGTGCTGGAATTCCGCCTCCGTCTCACCGGGATAGCCGACGATGAAGGTGGAGCGCAGGACGATCTGGGGATTGATGTCGCGCCATGCCGCGATCCGCTCCAGCGTCTTGGACGAAGCGGCGGGGCGGGCCATGCGTTTGAGCGCGTCGGGATGCGAATGCTGAAATGGAATGTCCAGATAGGGCAGCAAATTGTCGCCCATATGGGGGATCAGCTTGTCCACATGCGGATAGGGATAGACGTAATGCAGGCGCACCCATGCGCCCAGCTTGGCCATCTCCCGGCTCAGATCCTCCATGTGGGTGCGGACCTCGCCGCCCTTCCACGTATGCAGGTCATGCTTGCGATCCACCCCATAGGCGGAGGTATCCTGCGAGATCACGAGGATTTCCTTCACCCCGCTTTCCACCAGCTTCTCCGCCTCACGCAGGACGGCATGGACAGGGCGTGAGGACAACCTGCCGCGCATGTCGGGGATGATGCAGAACTTGCACTTGTGATTGCAGCCCTCGGAAATCTTCAGATAGGCGTAGTGGCGCGGCGTCAGCTTCAGTCCCGCAGGCGGCATCAGGTCGATGAAGGGATCGGGGTCCGGCGGGACGGCGGAATGCACCGCGTCCAGCACCTGTTCGTATTGATGCGGCCCGGTCACGGCCATGACGGAGGGATGGGTGCCGCGGATGTAATCCTCCTCCGCCCCCAGACAGCCCGTCACGATGACCTTGCCGTTTTCGCGCAGGGCCTCGCCGATTGCCTCCAGCGACTCGGCCTTGGCACTGTCGAGGAAACCGCAGGTGTTCACGATGACACTGTCGGCCCCGGCATAGTCGCCCGTGATCGCGTAGCCTTCGGAGCGCAATCTTGTCAGGATGCGTTCGGAATCCACCAGCGCCTTGGGGCACCCGAGGGAGACCATGCCGATGGTCGGCTGGCCGGGGCGCGCGGTGCCGCGGATCACGGCAGCCGGGGCGAGGTCGGGGCGAAGGTCTGGTGGATTGGTGCTCATCCCCGCCTCATACATCCAGTTTCGCCCCACGAAAAGCGCGCAGTTCGTGTGCGACACGCCATGCCGCGACGAAAGGAAGGCATGATGAGCGAATGTTCCGCCTCCTCGACGGGGGGCCGGAATGCGCCGCTCCGTCGAAGGTGCATCCGGGGCAGTATCAGGCGGCGATTGATAGGGCAGGCATTTTGAACGCGAACGTGGTGGTTCCGTCCTCGCATGTCACATCGATCCGGCCACTATGGGCCACTGCGATTGAAGAGGCGATATAAAGGCCGAGGCCCAGCCCCTCTCCATTCGCATGAACGCCGCGTTGGAATGGGTGGAACAGATTTTCCTGCAACTCGTCGGGGACAGCCTCGCCCTGATTGGCGACACTGATCTCGATTCCGCATTCGCGCATCAGGCCGCGCACCTCGATCGGCGTGCCGGGGGTTGCGTAGCGAACGGCGTTCGACAGCAGATTCGAGATTGCCTGCGCGACGCGCGGCGCATCGCAGCTGACCGGCTGGTCAAAGGCCAGATCAAGCAGGATTTCGTTCTGCGGCGATGCCGCGCGAATTTCCTCGACGATCTGGGTGATGACTTGCGTCAACGGCGCATCCGGCGTGGCGGAAATGCGGATGCCACCGCCAAGCCGTGCCTTGGCGTGCATCATAATGTTTTCGATCAGGTCGTTCATACGATGCAGCGAGGACCGCATGAACGGCAAGATTTTCCGCGCTCCCTCGGTCAGAGGTTCCCTGTCCAGTTGGCGAAAGCCTGCATCCAGCGCCGCCACCGGATTGCGAAGGTCGTGGCCCAGAACTGCCACGAACTCCTCCTGAATTCGGGCCAGTTCGCGCTCCTGCTCCGCCAGCCGCTTCTCTGCCTCCAGCTGCTCCTCAGTCTCAAGGCTGCGGCCGATGATGTCGGCGAACATCTCAAGCATCGCCACCGCGCGCGGATGCTTGATATTGCGAGGTTCCGTGTCGATCGCGCAGAGGGTGCCGAAAAAGCTGCCATCGCTGCGGTAAATCGGGATCGAGGCGTAGCTGACGATCCCGAACTTGGCCGCGATGGGGTGGTTTCCATAGACATCGTCGGTTGCGGTATCGTTGAACAGGACCTTGTTCGACGTTTCCCGAACCGACTGGCAAAAGGTCGACTGGATCTCAATCTCATCGCCCTCGGCCAGGCCGAAGTTGACCTCGTCAACTGTGCGGCAAGCCACCCAGCGGTCGGCGGTCACCCGTGCCACGGCCGCAAAGCGCATGTTCGTGGCCAGCATGACGGTTTCGAGGATGGTGCCGACAAGATCGCTGCCCGCCAGAATCTGGATATCGGCCTGGAAATCGTGGTCTCCCGCCAGAAAGGCGCTGTGATCCTGGATCACCGGCTGCTGCAGCGCGTTGTCATTCATTCTTGTCTCCTGACGGATGGCACTCGCGGTGACACTGGCGAAACGATCAGCAAAGAGTTGCGGCTATTTGCTTGAGCGCATGGACAATATGGCAAATGTATAGGGGAGGCAATATGGTCTAGAATGCTGCCAACGGAACGCAGTGTCAGGCTATACCATGTCAGGTCAGTATGAACGCGAACCATTTGGATCGACTTGTGCGGCTACTTTTCCGATAGGGTCTGAAGGGCGTCGATGACGCCGTCGCTCAAGCTCTGCAGGTTCTTTTGTGTTTCCAGCCCCGGACAGTCCAGTTTCAGCCGCGCCGCCATATCGGCCATGGAAAAGCGGTTGGCACCCTCCAGCGTTTCCAGCTCCTCCCACGTCACCGGCACCGCCACGGGCGCACCGGCGCGGGCGCGCAGGGAGTAGGGCGCAATGGCCGTGGCGCCGCGTTCGTTGCGCAGCCAGTCGATGAAGATGCGACCCCGACGCTTGGATTTGGACATCGTCGCTGTGTACCGATCCGGGTGGCGGGTGGCCATGACATGCGCGAAGGTCTTGGCGAACAGCTTGACCGTGTCCCAGCCGCGGGTGCGCCGCAGGGCCATCCACACATGTATTCCCTTGCCGCCCGTCACGATTGCCCCGCTGTCGAGGCCCAGTTCCGACAGGGTCTCGCGCAATTCAAGGGCCGCCTCGCGCACATGGTCCCATCCCAGCCCCTCGTCCGGGTCGAGGTCGAAGACCAGACGGTCGGGCCGGTCCAGCCTGTCGGTGCGCGCGCCCCAGATGTGGAATTCGATGCTGCCCATCTGCGCCGCCGCGATCAGGCTTTGCGGTCGCGTGGCATAGAGGTAATCGGCCATGTCGCCATCGCTTTCCTCAATGCTGATGCGGGACAGTTCATCCGGCATGCCGCCGCCATCATGCTTTTGGAAAAAACATGACGCGTCGATGCCTGAGGGGCAGCGATACAGCGACAGGGGGCGATGTCCGCTCAATGCGATCAGGCGTTCGCCGATCCGGGCGTAATGGCGTGCCACATCGCCCTTGGTGCAGCCTGAATCGGGAAATACCGGACGCTCTGCGCTGCTGATGCGGATGCCCTGAACGGTGGTTTCGCTGTCTTGCTGCATCGGTTCCTCCAATCGCACCTCGTCGGCCGGCTTGTCGTCGCGCAGGCCCAGAAAGCTGGCATGCCTGACATAGCCGTCGCCGGTAAATTCCGCGAACTCCACTTCGGCCACGAGGTTCGGGCGCATCCATTGCGCATCCTTCGCGATGTCATCAGGAACATCGGCGCAGGGCGGTGTCTTGCGCGGCACGACGGCGTCCATCAAATCTGCCATCGCGGCATCGGAAAATCCTGTTCCCACGCGGCCCTTGTAGCACAGCGCATCGCCCTGATGACTGGCCAGCAGAAGCGAGGCAAACGGGCGTCCTGCCTTGTCCGAGGGGGAGTAGCCGATGATGACGAATTCCTGCCTGCGCGTACATTTGACCTTGCGCCAGGCCTTGCTGCGGGTGCCGCGATAGGGGGCGTCGATACGCTTGCTGATGATCCCCTCGGCCCCGGCCTTGCAGGCGCTGGCAAAGACCTGCGCCCCGTTGCCGACGATATGTTCGCTCAGCCGCAGCGGGCCGCCGGGCTGCACACCTGACAGCAGACTGGCCAGCCGTTCCCGCCGCTCGATCTGCGGTGCCTTGCGCAGATCCTCACCGTCGATGTTCAGCAGGTCGAAGGCGAAGAAGACCAGCGCGTCACCCTGCTTCAGCGCCTGCTGCAGCGAGGAGAACGCAGATCCCTGAATGCGGGCGGCCATCACCTCCCCGTCGATCAGCGCGGCATCACAGGGCAGCGGGTCGAAGGCACCGTCCAGCGCGTGAAACCGGTCGGTCCAGTCCTTGCCCGACCGGGTATAGAGCCGCGTTCCGCCCTTTCCCAGCGATGCAAGGCAACGGTAGCCGTCAAACTTGGTCTCATGCAGCCAGTCGTCGCCCTCGGGCGCGCTATCGACCAATGTGGCAAGTTGCGGCTTCGCAAAGGCGGGGCGTTTGCGATGGCGGTTGGTTGTGCTCTCAGACGCGGGCTCAGGCGGGGTCTTGGCGGGGGCGTCGGCGGCGATTTCCTTCATCGTGCGGCCGGTCTTCACGGATAGGGCCGTGCCCGTGGTGAAGGCATCGGCATCATCGCGAGCGTAATCGTCACGCTCCTTGATCAGCAGCCAGTTTTCACGCTTTTCCTTCGGCTTTCCGCGCATCCGCACCAATGTCCAGCCGCCCTTCATGCGCTGGCCTTGCAGGGTGAATTTCAGCTTGCCGGTCTTCAGGCCCTTTTCGATGTCCTCCTGCGGGACCCAACTGCCGGTATCCCACAGCATGACCGTGCCGCCGCCATATTCGCCCTTCGCGATCGTGCCCTCGAAATCGCCATAGTCCAGCGGATGATCCTCGGTGCGCACGGCCAGTCGCTTTTGGGACGGGTCGGGGGAGGGCCCCTTGGTCACAGCCCAGCTGAGCAGGACGCCGTTCCATTCGAGGCGGAAATCGTAATGCAGCCGGGACGCCGCATGTTTCTGAACCAGGAATCGCCGCCGCGCCTGGGACGTTCCGACCTGACCGCGCGGCTCTGCCGTGCGGGAGAAATCCCGTTTTCGGTTGTATTCCGCCAAGGGGTCGGGGGATTTGGCCATCTAGGATGCCTTTTTGCCGGAGGCCTTCTTCTTCTTGCCGTCCGCGTCCTTCAGGCTTTGTTTCAGGGCGCTCATCAGGTCGACCACATTGCTGTCACCGCCGGTGTCATCATCGTCGGTGCGCACACGCGGGGTCTTCTTGTTCTTGATCTTGGCATCCAGCAGTGTCTGCATCGCCTCGGCATATTTGTCGTGATAGGCGGCGGCGTCGAACGGCGCGCTCTTGCGGTCGATCAGGGAGGTGGCGACCTCCAGCAGATCCTTATCGACCTTGTCATCCTCGATATCGGTGAAGATTTCGTCGGCCTCGCGCAGCTCATCCTCGTAATGCAGGGTTTCCATCAGCAGGCCGTCACCGCAGGGTTTCACGGCAGCCAGATATTCCTTGCCCCGCATCGTGACCTGACCCAGCCCCACCTTGCCCGCCTGCCGCAGTGCATCGCGCACCACGCGGTAGGCATCCTGCGCCAGATCATCCGAAGCGGTGATGTAATACGGCTTGTCGAAATAGAGCGGCGGGATTTCGCAGGCATCGACGAATTGAACCAGCTCGAAGGTCTTTTTCGTCTCCAGCTTGATCGCGTCGATCTCGTCCGGGTCCAGCAGGATGTATTCGTCGTCATCGACCTCGTAGCCCTTGACGATGTCGTCGCTCTTGATGGGACCGATGCCGGGCACGGATTTTTCATAGCGGATACGCTTGCCGGACGGTTTGTGGATCTGGCGGAACGATACGCGCGCACCCGTTTTGCTGGCCGAGAATATCTCGACCGGGATGGAGACGAGCGACAGGCGAAGCTGTCCTTTCCAAAGCGCGCGCGGTGCCATCTTGGTCCTCTCCTGCGAATGTGGGCCGCCATGATCGAAAGGCGGGGTTCCTTAAGATATAGATTTGACCCGGCAATCGTTCCACATTTTAGACTTGGAACTGTATTGCGCTTGCGTCGTCACTCGTTCCGCCAGATGGGCGGCACGGGTCAGGGGCACATGATCGTTAGTCCGTCAGGACAGTGGCGACCTCGTATTCCTCGATCTGCTCGGGCAGCAGGTAATAGACCTCCTCGGGCGGTGTTTGCAGGGCATGGGTCTGAACGCGCGGATCGACGCCCATTGTTGCGGTATGTTCCAGCACCTCGCCCTGAATGGCCTGTACTTGCCGCGCCGCCTGCGCACCTGAGAGGAAACTGCCCTCCAGAAAGGCCGCCTGATGCATCCCGACCCAGGACCGGCGGCTGACCGTGCGTTCGATGCCCGAAAACAGGATCAGCGGGCAGGCGGAGGCGCAGGCCGCATCCGGGGTCAGCAATGTGTCGTATTCCGCAGCGCGCACCAACTGCCCCATGCGCAGCGCCTCCTGCACCACGCCGCCGGGGGAATGCAGGGCGATGGTGTCGATCCGCTGCCCGTCGAGAGCGGCTTCGAACCGGTCGGACGTACCGGCGGAGATAAAGCCGGACAGCAGCATCACACGCCCGAAATCGGGGGTTTCCTCGATGGTGAAGGCCATATCCTCCATCTGCGTGGGCAGCGGAATCGGCCCACCCTGCCTGCCGTCGCGCGCGGGAACGGTGGTCGGGCGGTAGCGGCGGACCTGATCGCCCGGCGCGGCAGGCTCCGTGATCGCGGGGGAGACATCGCCGCCCCGCATTCCGGTCCAGATCGCGGACGCGTCCGACCAGACGAGAAACCCCGCGATCCCCAGTTGAGCGATCAGGACCGCCCCCAGAATGCGCGGCAGCGGCAGGTTGGTGGCGCGTAGCAGCAGGCCCATCTAATCGCGGACCGTGTGGATGGCCGCGACCTTTTCGGCGCGGGTGGCGTCTGGACGGGCCCCTTCGATCCGGTCGAGCGCGCGCATCGCGGCCTCCAGATCGTCCAGCGTCATGGCGCGGGCGGGGTCGCCGCGACTCTCGCCCTCTCGTATTGCGGCCTGCGTGACGGCGAGGATCAGCACCAACACCGCCGGAAGCAGATCAATGGCGATAGCACCCGCCCAGCTGGGCACGAAGTTACCGGCGTAGCGGATGACCGCATCAGCGGTGGAGATCGGAGTGTAGGTCGTCTCCTCCGGCTGGGGCAGGGCCTGAACCTCCTGCGCGGCAATGGCGAGGGTTTCGGCCCGCAGTTCCAGCGCCTCAAGCACCGAGGTGATCGTCGCGTTCTGCGCGTCGCGGATGGTTGCGGTGCGGTCAAGCTCCGGCAGGATCACGGATGCGGCCAGATCGTTCGCCGCCCGCTCCACCAACGGGGCGACGGACATCTGGCGCAAATCGGTGATGACCCCGGCAAGGCGCACGGATTGCTCGGCGAACGCGACCGAGCGCTGTTCGACCGCGCCGCTGGCCACGATCAGGCTGCGCATCCGGCTGAGGATCTCGTTGCCCTGCGCGAAGGCCGCGTCGATGCCGATGCTTTGCGCCTCGATCAGGGATTGCAGGGAGGCCAGCTCATCCGCCTTTTGCGTCAGAACACGGTAGACGGCCCCCTGACCGCCGACGCCCGACAGGGCGCCCGATGCCTCCTGCTGGCTAAGCGCGGTAAACCCGTCGCTGGCGCGCGCCACGTCCAGGCCCAGACCCTGCGCCGCCTGTGCGTTGGAATTCGCCCGCTCCAGCGCCGCCTGATAGTCCTGCACGGTCACGGCGAGGTGCTGCTCCACGGCGGCCGACCCGGCCAGCGCTGCGGCATTCAGCCACGAGGACATCGCAACGATTGCCAGACTGCCGAGCACGGTGGCAAGCCCCAGTCCGATACGCGAACCCGCGCCGGTCAGCGCAGGCAGGATGCGCATGACGTAGGACCAGAACACGAAGATGCCCACCGACACCGCGACCGAATACGCCACGGCGGCGAAGATCGACATCGCGCCGGTCTGTTCCAGCAAGCCGGACACGCCCAGATAGGTGTAGATGCCCGACGCGACCGCCAGAACGCCCAGTGCCAACGGCGTGAAGGTATCCAGCCACCGGACATGCCCGCGCAACTCCCGCGCGGTGCGTACGCCGGACTGACCTGTCTGGTCTGGCTGCTCGGCGTGCTGATCTGTCATGGAACGCTCCTCAATGAGTCTATGGCAAATATGGTGGATCGACCCAGTTTCAAAGACGACCGAACGCCGGGCCACCTTTCAACCGGTCTTGCACGTGCTAAAACATGATCTGAACACCGACCGAGGGGACTACCATGGCCGAAAGCCCGCAAGAGCTGCACAAGAACGAGGATGTCTATGCGCTCAACGCAGCGGCGGTCGAGGCGATCCTCGCGGCAATGGAGGCCGGCGATCGTGATCGGTTGATCGAGTTCCTGGGCCACATGCACCCCGCCGACGTGGCCGACCTGTTGGAACAGATCGAACAACCCAGACGGATCCGGCTGATCGAGATGTGGGGATCGGACATCGATCCCGAGGTTCTGTCCGAGCTTGAGGAAGGCGCCCGCGACGACGTTCTCAATACGCTGACGGCGGATCAGCTCGGCTCCGCTGTGCAGGAGCTGGACACCGACGACATGGTCTATCTCGTCGAGGATCTGGACGATGCGGACAAGGAGGAGCTGCTCGACCAGCTGGATGACGCGGATCGGGTCGCTGTCGAACAATCGCTGACCTATCCCGAATACTCCGCCGGTCGCCTGATGCAACGCGACATGGTCACCGCGCCCGCCCATTGGACGGTTGGCGACGTGATCGACTACATGCGCGCGTCAGACGACCTGCCCGAACAGTTCTACGATATCATCATCGTCGATCCGGCGATGCGCCCGATCGGTGAGGTCAGGCTGGGGCGCGTGATGGCGCATCCGCGCAGTGTAAAGCTGGAACACATCATGGAAAAGGACCTGCGCACGATCCCGGTGGATCAGTCGCAGGAGGATGTCGCCTACGCCTTCAACCAGTATCATATGATCCAGGCGCCGGTGGTGAATGCCGACGGACGACTGGTCGGAATCATCACCATCGACGATGCGATGGACGTGTTGGAGGATGAGGCGGAGGAGGACATGCGCCTGCTGGCGGGTGTGGGGGACGAGGAGATCTCGGACACGACCTGGCAGATCGCGCGGCAGCGCTTTCCCTGGCTTCTCGTGAACCTGTTCACGGCGATCCTGGCCTCGATTGTGATCTCTCTGTTCTCCTCGACAATCGAGGCGGTGGTGGCCCTGGCCGTTCTGATGCCCATCGTGGCCAGCATGGGGGGCAACGGGGCGACGCAGACCCTGACGGTCGCGGTGCGGGCCATCGCGACGCGCGATCTGACAGGATCGAACGCCATGCGGGTGGTGCGCCGCGAATTGGTCGCCGGCACGTTGAACGGCATAGCCTTCGCCGCGATTATCGCCGTTGTCGGGATCATCTGGTTTGGCAATCCCATGCTGGGCGTCGTTCTGGCCATCGCGATGATCGGCAACATGGCGATTGCGGGGCTGGCGGGAATACTCGTGCCGCTGAGCCTGGACAAGTTCGGCGCCGACCCCGCGCTTGCCTCGGGCACCTTCGTGACGACAGTGACGGATGTGGTGGGCTTCATGCTGTTTCTGGGGCTGGCGTCGCTGCTGCTGTTGTAACCCGCGCATTTCACTTTCCCGATACATCCCCACCGGAGGCTTCTGGACCCTCGCCCGGACGTTCCGTCATATTGTGGGATGCCCCGTCATATTGCTGTTCGTGCTAGCCTGATTTCCCGGGATCGTGCCCCAGTTCATCAGGCTGTAGCGCCACGCGCGGGGCGGGCGGGGTTCCTGCGGCGGAACGTCCGGGTAAGAGGGCGCGTTGGTGTGCGCTGAACATTGCGGCCCCCCCACAAGATATATTCCAGGAGATTTACAGATGACCAAATCCATTCTGATGATTCTGACATCGCACGACACCTTGGGCGATACCGGAGAGAAGACGGGCTTCTGGCTCGAAGAATTCGCGGCCCCCTATTTCGTCTTTCGCGATGCGGGGCACGAGATCGTCCTGGCCTCGCCTGCGGGCGGGCAGCCGCCGCTGGACCCCAAGAGCGATGCGGAGGACGCGCAAACCGACGCAACCCGGCGGTTCAAGGCGGACCCGGCAGCGCAGAGCGCATTGGCCAACACGCGCCCGCTGGCCGAAATATCCGAAGATGCGTTCGACGCCGTGTTCTATCCCGGTGGTCACGGTCCCATGTGGGATCTGGTGGGTGATGTGAAATCCGTCGCTCTGACCGAGGCGTTCTGGGCTGCGGGCAAGCCTATCGGGGCCGTGTGCCATGCCCCGATCATCTTCAAGCATGCCAGGACGCAGACCGGCGATTATATTATCGCCGACCGCGACGTCACTGGCTTCACCAATGGTGAGGAGGACGCCGTCGGCCTGACCGATGTCGTGCCGCATCTGGTCGAGGATGTGCTGAAGGAGCGTGGCGGCAATTATGCCAAGGCGGACGATTTCGCGCCCTTTGTGCGGATCGACGGCCATCTTGTGACCGGGCAAAACCCCGCATCCTCGGAAGGGGCGGCAAAGGCGCTGCTGGATTTGCTGGGCTAGGCGCTGCCGGACGGGATGTCGCGGCCCCGGCATCGTTGCCGGGGCTTGCGCATCCGGGCGGTTGGTTCTATGTTGCCTTTCAACAGCGACTGTCGGCCTCCACCCCCGATACTCACCGAAACACGCAACGGGCCGCTGGCCCGTTTTTTTATGCCCGAAACTTTTTCATACCCGAAACTTGGCGAGTGCCCATGACCGACATGATTGCAAAGGCGTCCATCGACCGGCGCATCCACGACATCATCGCCCCCGCGGTGGAGGATATGGGATTCGAGATCGTGCGCATCCGCTTCATGGGGGGCAAGACCAAGGTCGTGCAGATCATGGCGGAAAAGCCCGAGGGCGGCATCGAGGTGGACGATTGCGCGAAGATCTCGCAAGCCGTCTCCGCGCTGCTGGATGTCGAGGATCCGATCGAGGGGGAATACGCGCTCGAAGTATCCTCACCCGGGATCGACCGCCCGCTGACGCGCCTCAAGGATTTCGAGCGCTATGAGGGCTATCAGGCCAAGGTCGAGACAACCGAACTGATCGACAACCGCCGCCGGTTCAACGGGGAGTTGCGCGGCGTTCAGGACGGTGAGATCCTGATCGAGATCGCCGAGGGTATCGTCGGACTGCAATTCGACTGGCTGGCCGATGCCAAACTGATTCTGACGGACGAGCTGATCGCGGAAAGCCTGAAGGCACGCGACACCAAGCTCGAAGGATTTGACGAGATCATCGAGGATGATGCCTCGAACGAAGAGGAGTGACGGACAATGGCAACGGTTGCGGCAAACAAGCTCGAACTGCTTCAGATCGCCGACGCGGTCGCGCGTGAGAAGATGATCGACCCCGGTCTGGTCATCGAGGCGCTGGAGGAAAGCTATTCCAAGGCGGCGAAGGCCCGCTACGGCGCGGATTACGACATCCGCGCGTCCATTGATCGCAAGACCGGCGATCTGACCATGACCCGCGTGCGCACAGTGGTCGAGGAGGTCGAGGATCACTTCACCGAACTGGACCTGCACGACGCGAGAGAGATCGACCCGAACGCCCAGATCGGCACCGAACTGTCCGACCCCTTGCCGCACATGGATTTCAGCCGCATCGGCGCCCAGTCGGCCAAGCAGGTCATCATGCAGCGCGTGCGTGAGGCCGAGCGTGAGCGTCAGTACGAGGAATTCAAGGACCGCAAGGGCACGATCATCAACGGTCTGGTCAAGCGGACGGAATACGGTAACGTCATCGTCGATGTCGGCCGGGGCGAGGCGATGCTGCGCCGCGATCAGCTGATCCAGCGCGAGGCATTCCGCAACGGCGACCGCATCCGCGCCTATATCAAGGACGTTCGTCTGGAGCAGCGCGGCCCGCAGATCTTCCTGTCGCGCACCGCGCCGGAATTCATGGCCGAGCTGTTCAAGATGGAAGTGCCCGAGATTTATGACGGCGTGATCGAGATCAAGGCCGTGGCCCGTGATCCCGGCAGCCGCGCGAAGATCGGCGTGATCTCCTACGATTCGGGCATCGACCCGGTCGGGGCCTGCGTCGGCATGCGCGGCAGCCGCGTTCAGGCCGTCGTGAACGAGTTGAACGGTGAGAAGATCGACATCATCCCGTGGAACGACGACGCTGCGACCTTCCTGGTCAACGCGCTGCAACCTGCCGAGGTCGCGAAGGTCGTGATGGATGAGGATGCCGGCCGGATCGAGGTCGTCGTGCCGGATGAGCAGCTGAGCCTCGCCATCGGGCGTCGGGGTCAGAACGTGCGTCTGGCCAGCCAGCTGACCGGCTGGGATATCGACATCATGACCGAGGCCGAGGAATCCGAACGGCGTCAGGCGGAATTCGCGGAACGCTCCAAACTGTTCATGGATTCGCTCGATGCGGATGAAATGGTGGCGCAGCTTCTGGTCTCCGAAGGGTTCACCAACCTTGAGGAAGTCGCCTACGTGGAAATCGAGGAACTGTCGGGCATCGACGGCTTCGATGAGGAAACGGCGCAGGAGCTTCAGGCCCGTGCGCGCGACGCGCTGTACGCGATCAACGCCGCGGCGACCGAGAAGGCCCGCGAGATGGGCGTCGAGGATTCGCTGTTTGAGTTTGAGGGCCTGACCCCGCAGATGATCGTGGCGCTGGCCGAGGACGGCATCATGAACCTGACCGATTTCGCGCAATGCGCGGATTGGGAGCTCGCTGGCGGCTACACCACCGTAGACGGCAAGCGGGTCAAGGATGATGGCTTGCTGGAGCAATTCGACGTCAGCTTGGAGGAAGCCAAGGAACTGGTGCTGACCGCGCGGGTTCTGCTGGGTTATATCGACGCGGACGAAATGGTCGCGCAGCAGGCAGCGGATGCCGAGGCTGCCGCCGCGGCCGAGGCCGGCGAAGAAGAGGAAGCCGAGGGCTGATCGCAGCTTTCGGAAGGGTATACCGTGAGCAGGGGTGGACGCGATAAAGACCGCAGTGAGCCGGAACGGCGCTGCATCGCCACGGGGGTGAGCGGGCCGACCGCCCCCCTCGTGCGCTTTGTCGTGGGGCCGGAGGGGGACGTGTTCCCCGACGTGGCCGAAAAGGCGCCCGGACGCGGCATGTGGGTCAGCGCAGACCACGCGGCGATCGATCTGGCGGTAAAGAAAAACCTGTTCAGCCGGTCCGCAAAGGCCCCGGTAAAGGCCCCCGCCGACCTGTCGGATCGGGTCGAGGCATTGCTGACACGGCGACTTCAGGACGCGCTGGCCCTTGCCAGAAAGGCCGGGCTGGCCCATATGGGGTTCGATACGGTCCACCGACGGTTGAAGTCCGCTCCGGTCGCCGCATTGATCGAAGCCAGCGACGGATCGGAGGCGCAGCGCGCCAAGCTCCGCCCGATGGCTGGGGAAGCCCCCGTGATTTCCTGCCTTTCAAGGGAAGAATTGGGTTTGGCATTCCGCCGGGATAATGTGATACATGCCGCGCTGGACGCAGGTGGTGTCACGAAGACGGTCCTCAGGGAGGCGTCGCGGCTCAATGGGCTGCGGGGCCATGAGGCCGTTTCGATAGACTGACCGCCGCGATACACGCGACGGACGGGATGGATTTGGGCGACGGGGCAAAGGGGCTCCGACGAAAAGGTTAAGGTCAGTATGAGCGACAACAAAGGCGACGGCGACAAGGGCAGGACGATCGGAACACGCGGTGGCGGGACCGAGACGAGCCGGGTCCGGCAAAGCTTCTCTCACGGGCGGTCCAAATCCGTCGTGGTGGAGAAGAAGCGGAAGCGTGTCGTGGTGCCAAAACCCGGTACGGCCGCGACCTCGGGTGCGAACGCCGCACAGGTCCGCAGCGCACAGGGTGGCGCCAACGCAGCCGTGTCCGACAGTGAGATCGATCGCCGCCGCCGCGCCTTGATGGCCGCGAAGGCGTCTGAAGCCGATCGTATCGCCAAGGAAAAGGAAGCCGAGGAACGCCGCAAGGCGGAGCTGGCCTCCCTGCGCGAACAAAAGGAATCGAAGGAGCGTGAGGCGGCCGAAGCCGAAGCCCGCGCCATAGCCGAGGCCGAGGCCAAGGCGATGCAGGAGGCCGAGGAGGCCAAGCGCAAGTCCGACGAGGAAGCGCGCGCCCGCAACAAGCCGCGTGGCAAGAAGGAGGAGAACGTCGTCTCCCCCGCCGATGCGCCCGCACCGCCCAACGAGGTCGAAGGCCCGCGGCGTACCGCGCCCGGCTCCGCGCCCAAGCGCGACGACCGCCGTGAGGACCGCAACGCCAAGAAATCTACGGGTGGTGACAAGCGTCGCTCCGGCAAGCTGACCATCAATCAGGCGATGGGTGAGGGCGGCCGCCAGAAATCCATGGCCGCGATGCGCCGTCGTCAGGAACGTCAGGCCCGCAAGGGTGGCGGATCGAACGAGCCACGTGAAAAGGTGGTTCGCGACGTGAAGCTGCCCGAGGCAATCACGGTGGCCGAACTTGCCAACCGGATGGCCGAGCGTGTGGCCTCCGTCGTGAAATCCCTGATGCAGAACGGCATCATGGCGACTCAGAACCAGAGCATCGACGCCGATACCGCCGAACTGATCATCGAGGAGTTCGGCCACCGCGTCGTTCGCGTCTCGGATGCGGATGTCGAGGACGTCATCACCACCGTTGTGGACGATCCCGCAGACATGAAGCCGCGCGCCCCGGTCATCACGATCATGGGCCACGTCGATCACGGCAAGACCTCGCTGCTGGACGCGATTCGCAAGACGAACGTCGTTTCGGGTGAGGCCGGCGGTATCACGCAGCATATCGGTGCCTATCAGATCAGAACGGATGACGGGACGCTGCTCAGCTTCCTCGACACGCCGGGTCACGCCGCGTTCACCTCGATGCGTGCACGCGGTGCTCAGGTCACGGATATCGTGATCCTTGTGGTTGCCGCCGACGATTCGGTCATGCCGCAGACCATCGAGGCCATCGCCCATGCGAAGGCCGCGAAGGTTCCGATGATTGTCGCCATCAACAAGATCGACCGCCCCGGCGCAGATCCGATGAAGGTGCGCACCCAGCTTCTGCAACACGAGGTCGTCGTCGAGGCGATGTCGGGCGATGTGCTGGATGTCGAGGTCTCCGCCGTTACGGGTGAGGGGCTGGACAAGCTGCTGGAGAACATCACGCTTCAGGCCGAATTGCTCGAACTGCGGGCCAACCCCGACCGCGCCGCCGATGGCGCCGTGATCGAAGCGAAGCTGGACGTGGGCCGCGGCCCCGTTGCCACGGTTCTGGTCCAGAACGGCACATTGCGCCGCGGCGATATCTTCGTTGTGGGTGAGCAATGGGGCCGGGTCCGTGCGCTGATCAACGATCAGGGTGAGCGGGTCGAGGAAGCCGGACCTTCGGTTCCGGTCGAGGTTCTGGGCCTGAATGGCACACCCGAGGCTGGCGACGTTCTGAACGTCGTGCCGGATGAGGCGCGTGCCCGTGAGATCGCGGAATACCGCCAGCAACTCGCCAAGGACAAGCGCGCCGCAGCCGGTGCCGCAACGACGCTGGATCAGCTTCTGGCGAAGGCCAAGGCGGACGAGGATGTCTCCGAACTGCCCATAGTGGTCAAGGCGGACGTTCAGGGTTCCGCCGAGGCGATCGTGCAGGCGATGGAGAAGATCGGCAACGACGAGGTTCGGGTGCGGGTTCTGCACTCCGGCGTTGGTGCCGTCACCGAGAGCGACGTGACCCTGGCCGAGGCTGCGGGCGCACCGATCATCGGCTTCAACGTCCGGGCGAATGCACCGGCGCGTGAGGCGGCGAACCAGAAGGGTCTGGAAATCCGCTACTACTCGATCATCTACGATCTGGTCGATGACGTGAAGGCGGCGGCTTCGGGCCTGCTGTCGGCGGAAGTTCGCGAATCCTTCATCGGGTACGCGTCGATCAAGGAGGTCTTCAAGGTCTCCAATGTCGGCAAGGTCGCGGGTTGTGTCGTCACCGAAGGTGTGGCGCGGCGTTCCGCCGGTGTCCGCCTGTTGCGCGACAACGTCGTCATCCATCAGGGCAAGCTCAAGACGCTCAAGCGCTTCAAGGACGAGGTCAAGGAAGTCCAGAGCGGTCAGGAATGCGGCATGGCGTTCGAGAACTACGAGGATATTCGCGAAGGCGATGTCATCGAAATCTTCGAGACGGAGGAGATCGAGCGCACGCTCTGATCCCCGCCCGGTTCAACCAAAAGGCCCGCCATCACTGGCGGGCCTTTTGCGTATTCGGGGGGTGTCGCCGGGCCATCGTGACGTAGATGCCTCCTGTTCAGATGGTCGAATTCGGATCAGGCGCCGACGACGCCGCGCGCGATCTGGTCGGCCTCGATGCTTTCGAACAGGGCCCTGAAGTTGCCCTCACCGAACCCGTCATCGCCCTTGCGCTGAATGAACTCGAAGAAGATCGGCCCGATCACAGTTTTCGAGAAGATTTGCAGCAGGATACGGGTTTCACCACCGTTCACCACGCCCTCACCGTCGATCAGCACGCCGTGCTTCATCATCTTGTCCACCGGTTCCTCATGCCCGACGACGCGGTCATGGCTTAGCTCGTAATAGGTCGCGGGGGGCGGGGGCATGAACCGGATGCCCTTGTCGTGGATTTGATCGATGGATGTGTAGATATCCTCGGACCCGACGGCGATGTGCTGAATGCCTTCGCCGTTGTAGCGCTTGAGGTATTCGACGATCTGCCCCTTGTCGCCGCGATCCTCGTTGATCGGAATGCGGATCTTGCCGCAGGGGGAGGTCAGCGCCCGGCTGAACAAACCTGTGAACTTGCCCTCGATGTCGAAGAAGCGGATTTCGCGGAACTTGAAGGTGTCGCAGTAGAACTTGAACCACGTGTCCATGTTCCCCTTCACCACGTTGTGCGTCAGGTGATCGAGGTAATAGAAGCCGACGCCCTCGGGCTTCGGGTCGCGTGCACCGGTCCATTCAAAGTCCCGATCATAGGGGGAGCGGCCGTCATCGTAGTCGTCGATGAAGTACAGCAACGATCCGCCGATCCCGATGACCGCCGGGGCGTCTATGCTCTTGCCCGTACCGGTATATTCCGTGGCACCCGTGTCCAGCGCCCGCTTCAACGCCACCTTTGCATCGACCACACGCCAGGCCATCGCAGGGGCGCAGGGGCCGTGATCCTCGACGAATTGGGCCGCGTGGCTGCCGGGTTCCCGGTTGACGATGTAATTGATGTCACCCTGACGATAGAGCGTGATGTCCTTGCTCTTGTGCTGCGCCACCGGCGTAAATCCCATCGAGCGAAAGAGCGTGTCCAGCTTTTCGGGTTCAGGATGGGCGAACTCCACAAATTCGAATCCATCGGTTCCTGCTGGATTGGAATCGGAGATCGTGGCCTTAGGCGCATCGTGCGGAAACGGACCCATGTTGAGCCTCCCTTGCATGTGAATTTGTTCGAACGTACCGTCGAAGACATGCAATTCGTGCGCAAAGAATCCTGTTTATGGCCAGGTTGTGCGTGTAACATTCAGATAATAGTAAAATGGTGCGAGGGATTTTCATGGCAGGCCGAATCGATGCGTTCGACCGTGCTCTGCTGACATGTCTGCAGGGCAATTCCCGTCTGACGGCTGCTGAGATGGCGGAAAAACTGCATCTCAGCCCCTCGCAATGCGCCCGCAGGCGGCAGCGGTTGGAGGAGGAGGGATATATCGTCGGCTATCGCGCGGTTGTGGATGCCGCGCGCATAGGCGCCTCGGTCGAGGCCTTCGTTCAGGTCACAATGGCCGCCCACAGCCGTGAAAATGCGCAGGATTTCGTGCGAATGGCCGAGCGGACACAGGCCGTGGTCAGTGTCTGGACCCTGACGGGGGAGGCTGATTACATGCTGCGCGTGTTCTGCGCCGATCTGACTGCCCTGAACGAGCTGGTGCAACGAACCCTGCTTCCGCATCCGGCGGTGGCCCGGGTGCAGAGCCAGATCGTGATGGAACGCTTGAAGGACAATGCGCCGATAGCGCCCTAGTCCGCCATCGTTCTGGGCAGACTGATTTCAGCCCCTATGCAGGGCCACCTCTGCCTTGAGCGATTCCATCAGTTTGCCCAGAAGTTCGGTGCTTTTCTCATCCTTGAGCCTGCCCTTGTCGTCAAACGCCTCGCCCGCCCCGGCTATCGCGACTTCAGGGCCAGTCAGAACGCGGGCGAAATGCGGGAGGAGGGCGTGTCGCAGAGTATATTGCGACCGCTCACCCCCTGATCGCCCCGCCGCGCTTGAGATGATCGCCACCGGCTTGCCCGCCAGCGGGTTTCCGTCCGATGCGAGGCTGACCCAGTCCAGAGCGTTCTTGAGCAGGCCGGGGATCATCCTGTTATATTCGGGTGTGGAAATGACGATGGCGTCGGCCTGACCTATCAGGGCAACAAGGCGCTCGACCTCCGCTGGTGTTTCCAGATCCGTGTTGAGCAGCGGCAGTTGCAGGTCCGCACGGGTGTAAAGGTCCGGCGCGAATAGCCGCGCGGCCTCGTCCACCAGAAGCGTGTTGGACGAGCCGCTGCGCAGGGAGCCTGAGATGCCGACGAGATGGGTCATGGATAGCCTTTCGCGTTTTTGCGTTCGAGTGCACTTAACGCTATCGGGTTCGGGGACAACCGAAATATGGCACCCTCCAGATATTGTGCCCTTTCGGATGGGGTGCACTCTATACCGTGGCGATAGCTTGACATGGCTGGGTGTCGCGCGGACCATCGGGGATTAGTGGAATCGAGGCTGCCGCCAGAATGCAATTCACCAAGCTCAGATTGCTCGGCTTCAAGAGCTTCGTCGATCCGACGGAACTGACGATTGCGGACGGGCTGACCGGCGTGGTCGGTCCGAATGGCTGCGGCAAGTCCAACTTGCTGGAGGCCTTGCGCTGGGTCATGGGCGAAAATCGTCCGACAGCGATGCGCGGCGCGGGCATGGAGGATGTGATCTTCGCCGGGGCATCGTCCCGTCCCGCCCGCAATTACGCCGAGGTGACGCTGACCCTCGACAATACCGAAAGGCTGGCCCCCGCAGGCTTCAACGAGGATGACCGGATCGAGATCGTGCGCCGCATCACCCGCGATGCCGGATCGGAGTTCAAGACGAATGGCGGGGACGTAAGGGCGCGTGACGTGCAGATGTTGTTCGCGGACGCGTCCACAGGTTCCCATTCCCCCGCGCTGGTCCGCCAGGGCCAGATCTCCGAACTGATCAACGCCAAGCCCAAGGCCCGACGGCGTATTCTGGAGGAAGCCGCGGGAATTTCGGGTCTGTATCAGCGACGGCACGAAGCGGAACTGAAGCTGAAGGCGACGGCAGCCAATCTGGAACGGGTGGACGATGTGCTGGCCCAGTTGGATCAGCGGCTGGGGATGCTCTCACGCCAGGTCCGGCAGGCCGCGCGCTACCGCGAAATTGCGCGGGAGTTGCGGCAGGCGGAGGCTCTCTTGTTGTATCGTCGGTGGCGTGAGGCGGATGCGGCGCATCTGGCCGCAGAATCCACGCTGACCCAGACCACGACAATGGCCGCGCGGGCGCGCGCCGAGGCGGCCCGCTGTGCGCAGGTCAGGATCGACACGGCGGACGCACTACCCCCCCTGCGTGAAGAGGAAGCGGTCGCGGGCGCGGTGCTGCAAAGGCTGAGTGCTGAGCGCGATGCCCTCAAGGATCGGGAGCATCGTGCACGACGCGCGGTCGAACGGCTGGAAGCGACGCTCGCACAGTTGCACCGCGACCTGGACCGCGAAGGCCAGTTGAACCGCGATGCGGCAGAGTCCAGCGAGCGGCTGGAATGGGAGCAGACCGCCCTGAAACAGGTCGGCGCCGGTCACGAGGATCTCAGCGCCGAGGCGCAGAAGGCAGCGGCCGATGCGGCTGCCACGCTCAAGACACTGGAGGCAACGCTGGACCGCCAATCCGAGGACGCTGCCCGTCTGGCCGCGCGTCATCAGGCAACCGCGCGACGGCTGGAGGAGGCCCGGAAAATACATGACCGGGCCGTGGCGGAGCGGGACAAGGCTGACAAGGCCGCATCCCAGGTCGCGGCCGATCTGATCGACGCACATGCGCGGCTGGAGACGGCGCGAACGGCGCAAGAAGCCACGGCCAAGGAAGCGACCGCCGCCGAGGAAAGCTTGCAGCAGGCGGAGAAGGCCCGAGACAGCGCGCAGACCATTGAGGCCGAGGCCCGCGCCGCAGCCTCCGCCGCTGCGGGGGAGGCACGGGCCCTGGACGGGGAGGTCACGGCCCTGCGCCGTCTGTTGGCGCGTGATTCCAGTGACAGCGGCCAGATTCTGGATTTGATCCGCGTGGAACGAGGATATGAGGCAGCACTAGGCGCTGCGCTGGGCGACGACCTGAAGGCGGCGATGGTTCAAACGCATGGCTCCGGCTGGGCGGAACTGTCGCGATATGAGGACGTGGCGGACTTGCCGGCGGAGGCCGGGCGTCTGGCGGATCATGTGACTGCGCCCGCCGTTCTCGCCCGGCGGCTGCAAGCGGTCGGTCTGGTTCCGGCGGCGCTGGGGGACGCGTTGCAAGCCGCTCTGACCCCGGGCCAGCGGCTGGTTTCGCGCGAAGGGGACATGTGGCGGTGGGACGGATATCGCGTTACAGCTGCGGATGTGCCGTCTACCACAGCCTTGCGTTTGCAGCAGAAAAACCGGCTGGAAGAACTCGAAGCGGCGCACCGGACGGCCCTTCACGCGGCGGAATCGACACAAGCCGCGCACGGGAAGGCCCGCGAAGCCCTCGATCAGGCAGCGGCGCAGGACGCGAAGGCACGCGCCGCCCGGCGCACAGCGGATGAGGCGGCGACCCAAGCCACCCGCGCGCTCAACCGCGCGGAGGCAGATGTGTCGATGCTGGAGGGACGCGCCGAGACGTTGCGATTGGCCTCCGAACGACGGGACGAGGATGTCCTAGAGGCGCAGCTTGCCCTGGATGAGGCGCTGGCACAGGGCGACGCCCTAGAAGATCTGGACGAAGTGCGCGCCGCCGTCGAGGAGAGCAAGAATAACGTTGTCGAGGCGCGCTCCCTCATGCTCAGCGCGCGTGCGCGTGCGGATGAGATCAGGCGCGAAGGCGACGCCCGCATCAAGCGCTTGCAGGAACTGACGAAGGAAATCAGCGGCTGGAAGCTTCGCCTGCAGACCGCTGGCAAGCGGAGCGCGGAATTGGAGGCCCGAATCGACGCCACGCAGGCGGAACTGACATCCGCCAGCACGCAACCCGCGCAGATAGCGGCAAAACGCGCCGATCTGGCGCGGGAGGTGGAACGGGCGGAGGCCCGGCGCGCCGATGCAGCCGACGCACTTGCCGTTGGTGAGGCCGCTGCCCGCGCGGCCGAGCAGGCGGAGCGTGAGGCGGAACGTGCCGCTTCTGATGCACGTGAGGCCCGTGCCCGCGACGAAGCACTGCGCGATGCGGCTGCCGTGGCCCTGACCGCAGCGGCGGAGCGGATCGAAGATGAACTGGACGTCACGCCTCAGGCCCTGCTGGATACGTTGGAAGCCGATCCCGCCAAGATACCGGCGGTGGAGGTGATCGAGACGGACATCACACGCTTGCGACGCCAGCGGGACGCGCTGGGCGCGGTGAACCTGCGTGCCGAAGAGGACAGCCGAGAAGTGCGGGAGGAGCGTGACACGCTCGCCGCGGAAAAGGCCGATCTGGACATAGCCTGTGAGAAGCTGCGCACCGGCATTGCCAATCTGAATCGGGAGGGGCGCGAACGCCTGTTGGGCGCCTTCGACACGGTGAACGAGAACTTCGCCCGGCTGTTCACCCATCTGTTCGGCGGTGGGGAGGCGAAGCTGGAGCTGATCGAAAGCGACGATCCGTTGGAGGCAGGGCTGGAGATCATGTGTCAGCCGCCGGGCAAGAAACTGTCCACCCTGTCGCTGCTGTCAGGGGGGGAGCAGACGCTGACCGCGCTGAGCCTGATCTTTGCCGTTTTCCTGGCCAACCCCTCACCTATTTGCGTGCTGGATGAGGTGGACGCCCCGCTGGACGACGCGAATGTCAGCCGGTTCTGCGATCTGCTGGATGAGATGACGCGCACGACCTCCACCCGCTTTCTGATCATCACGCACCATGCCGTCACGATGAGCCGCATGGATAGGTTGTTCGGTGTCACAATGGCGGAGCAGGGCGTCAGTCAGCTGGTCAGCGTCGATCTGCGCCGGGCGGAGGAAATGGTCGGTTGAGGTTTCAGCTTCGCGAGGCGTGCTCTCCCAGCAGGGGCGAAAGAGCGACTTCGAGCCGGTCATAATCATCCGCACCCCAAGCGCCGAAAGCCTCCATCCATTGGGCGGCGGGGGCGATGGCATCGGGGTTGAGGGCGCACCATTTCTCGCGCCCGCGCTTCTCGGTCGTGACCAGCCCCGCCCGCATCAGGATTTGCAGATGCTTCGACACCGCTGCCAGGGTCAGATCGAACGGTTCGGCCAACGTTCCGACGGGCAGGTCGCCGTGCAGCAGACGGTTCAGGATCGCGCGCCGCGTCGGATCGGCGAGAGCGGCGAAGGTCGCGTCGAGGCTGGCTGCGCGCGGTGACATCGCGGCAGCTTGCACCGTCCGACATGAATCATCAACCGATTGGTTGAAAATAGCGGAGCGCCATCCTGACAGCCTCGATTTCGCGCGGGGCCGGAAGCTAAATCGCAACCTTGATGGATGATTGCATTATATCAACGGGTTACGCGGCGGTGGGTGGGGCTCTGATCTGTTGACTTGGCCGAAACCCATGCCTATGGTCCGCGCAAACAGGTGAAGGAGGCCAGCCGCCCCGCTGGATCGATCGAATGAAGGATCGGAGCAAGCTGGACGAGCTGGATCGCAGGATCGCCGCGGCGCAAACCGCGGTGCGTCCCAAGCCGAATGAAGAGAGCAAGTACCGCAAAGCCAACCTTGCGTGGCAGATGGTGATCGAGCTGGTGGCAGGAATGCTGATCGGCCTGGGAATAGGGTGGAGCCTCGACTGGCTCTTCGGCACGTTGCCACTCTTTCTTGCGACCTTCGGCATTCTGGGCTTCGCGGCCGGAGTGCGGACCATGATGCGCACCGCTGAGCGGGTGCAGGAACAAGTGGCGCTGGCGCGCCAGGATCAAGACCCCACCTCCGGTGGGCAAAGCGAGGATTGAGACGTGGCAACACCGACCGACGGCGAACTCTTCGCCATTCATCCGATGGATCAATTTGCCGTGGAAAGCCTGAGCGGTCACGGCGGCCCGGCAGGTCTGGCCGGTATCGGCATGTTCACCAATCAGATGCTGTGGCTGGCGATTACCGTTCTGGCGATCGCCGCACTGTTCGTTCTGGGCAGCCGCGGCCGGGCGATGGTTCCGTCGCGCATCCAGTCGGTGGGTGAGCTGATGTACGGTTTCATCTACAAGATGGTTGAGGACGTGGCGGGACGCGATGCGATCCGTTTCTTCCCCTATATCATGACGCTGTTCACGTTCATCCTGTTCGCGAACCTACTGGCGCTGATCCCCACGAGCTTCTCCATCACCTCGCACATTGCGGTGACGGGTGTTCTGGCGATGCTTGTGTTCCTAGGCGTGACGGTGCTGGGTTTTATTCTGAACGGTGCGAAGTTCCTCAAGCTGTTCTGGGCCGATGAGGCGCCGCTGGCGCTGCGCCCGGTTCTGGCGGTGATCGAGTTGATCTCCTACTTCGTGCGCCCGGTCAGCCATTCCATTCGTTTGGGCGCCAACCTGATGGCAGGTCACGCCGTTCTCAAGGTGTTTGCCGGTTTCGCCGGCGGACTGGCCGTGCTGACCTATGGTCCGGGCGCCATCGTTCCAATCGTTGCCATTTCTGCCATGTACGGGCTCGAATTGCTCGTCGCGGTAGTGCAGGCGTATGTCTTCACCATCCTGACATGCGTCTACCTCAAGGACGCGCTGCACCCCGGCCACTAAGGTCGGCGCAGCATCTCAATCGAGCCATTCCAACCTAAGGAGTACACACTATGGAAGGCGATATCGCAGCAATGGGCGCCTATCTCGGCGCAGGCTTTTCCGCAATCGGCATGGGCCTCGCCGGTATCGGCGTGGGTAACGTCGCCGCGAACTTCCTCTCGGGTGCGCTTCGCAACCCGGCGGCGGCAGGCGAGCAGACCGCGACCCTGTTCATCGGCATCGCATTCGCAGAAGCACTGGGGATCTTCTCGTTCCTCGTCGCTCTGCTGCTGATGTTCGCTGTCTGATCGACAGTATGCATTCCACCGCGCGGGGGCTCCTCGCGCGGTGAACCCTCTCTGAAACATGAGAGCACGACCGGCTCCACTGAGCTGATGACCCAGATTTATCGGACCTGTCCGCGATCCGCCTAATCCCGGATACTGGTACAGGTTCAGGCCGTATCGGAGAGCTGTCATGGCGACATTAACCACGGAGGGCGCGGCTCACGGCGCAGACGTCTCGCACGAGGCGAGCGGTATGCCGCAGCTGGCGATCGAAACCTTCCCCAGCCAGATTTTCTGGCTGCTCGTGGCGCTGGTCGCCATCTACTTCCTGTTGTCGCGCGTCGCCTTGCCCCGGATCGGTGCCACGATCGAGGAGCGTCAGGACGCGATCTCCAACGATATCGAACGCGCCGCCGATTACCGGCGTCAGGCGGAGGCGGCCGAAGCTGCCTATGATCAGGCGCTGGCTGATGCAAGGGCGGAGGCTGGCCGTATCGCGGACAAGACCCGCGCCGACATCCAGGGTGAAATCGACGCCGCTATGGCAAAGGCGGATGAGCAGATCAGCGCCCAGACCGCCGAATCCGAGACTCGGATAGCCGCGATCCGCGACGAGGCGACGGTGGCCGTCCAGTCCGTCGCAAAGGATACGGCGCAAGCCCTGGTTGCGGCATTGACGCCCGATCTTGCCGATGACGCCGCAATTGACGCTGCCGTCGAAGCCCGCACGAACGCGTAAGGAGAGACGACAATGGATTTTCTTTACAACACCGATATCGTCGTCGCGATCGCCTTCATCATCTTTGTCGGCTTCCTGATCTATGTCGGCGTACCCGGCAAGGTCACGAAGATGCTCGACGATCGGGCCGACAAGATCAAAGCCGATCTGGCCGAGGCGCGCGCCCTGCGCGAGGAGGCGCAGCAGGTTCTGGCATCCTACGAGCGTAAGCAGAAGGAAGTCGAACAACTGGCGGCGGAGATCGTGACCAAGGCCAAGGCCGAAGCGCAGGCGAACGCCGATGCCGCGAAGGCCGATCTGGCTGAGTCGATCGAGCGCCGCATCGCCTCCGCCAAGGATCAGATCGCCTCCGCCGAAGCGGGCGCCGTGCGGGAGGTCAAGGACCGCGCCGTCGAGGTTGCCGTTCAGGCCGCGCGCGACGTGATCGCGAAGCAGATGGACGCCGCCCATGCGGATGCCTTGATCGACGATGCCATCCAGCAGGTCGGTGCCAAGCTGCACTGATCCGGCACAGAGTGCTTTTTTGATAACGCCCGGTCCGAATGGTCCGGGCGTTGTCATTTGTGGGGTGATCGTTCAACGCGCTGTGGCGTGGTACTCCGCGTTCGGGCGCATGTCGATTGCGCTGCTCATCCGGTTCGTCATGTTGAAGAAGCTGGCGACGGCGGCGATGTCCCAGATGTCCTTGTCCGTCCAGCCCGCATCGCGCAGTTTCTGGCGGTCGGCTTCCTCGATCCGGTAGGAACCTTCGGTCATGGCGACCGCGAAATCCAGTGCGGCGCGCTGCTGCGGTGTGACGTCCGCGACGCGGTAATTCATCACCAGCGCCTCGCCCAGCTCGGGGTGACCGCTAAGCTCACGCACCGCCGCACCATGTGCCACCAGGCAATAGAAGCAGCGGTTCACCGCACTGACCACGACGGCGATCATCTCACGCTCCAGCTTGGTCAGACCGCTTTCGCCCAGCATCAGGTCGTTGTACATCGTGGAAAAGGCGTCCAGCTTCGTGGTGTCGTGGGCATAGGACCGCAGGACGTTCGGAACCATCCCGAGCTTTTCCTCGCAAATTCTGAAGAACTTGGCCGTACGCTCCGGCAGGGGATCCTGCTGGCGCAGATTCAGGGCGGTGGGGTGATCGGGGTTCATGCGGTATCCTCCTTGATGCGGTAATGATAGCCACCAATATCGCTGAAGCCCATCGTCGAATAGAGCGCGAGGGCGGCGGAGTTCGCTTCGGTCACGATCAGGCTTAACCAGGTGCAGTCCGTATCCGCGGCCCATCCGGCGCTGGCGGCGACCAGATCACGTGCGACCCCGTGGCGCCGATGGTGGGGCGAGATTTCCAGCGCGTGCAACATCGCCAGATCGCCCTTGGCGCCGACATAGACACATCCGGCGAGACGATCACCCAGGCGGCCTGTGATGTAGGTTTTCGAACAGGTCGCGCGGTCCATGATCTGCAAGCGTGCGGGACCGATGCCACCTTCGGCCCAGATTTCGGCCATGCGCGCAATCGGCGCTTCGCCCTGGACTGTGCGCGGACCGGCGGGCCGCAGTTGCGCCAGTTCGGCTGCTGGGGCGACCAGCAAGCGGCAGGGGTCCTTGATGGTGTAGCCGGCGGCGTCGAGCCGTTCGGCGAGGGCATCTTCACCCGTGCGCAGCATCACTAGGGGGCCACATCCGTCCAGCGTCGGGGTCTCCACCATTGCAGTTGCCGCATTGACGCGGCTGCCGCCCGCGCCGCCGATACGGCGCAGCCAGTCCCCGTTCTGGCGGTACATCTCCGGCGGCCATGTCGCATCGAGCGTTGTGAAGATACTGGCGGGGTCTGGCAACTTCATGTCGTGTTCCGTCTTTCGCAAAGGTCTTTCCCTTGCTAGAGGTAATACGTCCCGCCGCAAAGGGGGGACGACGTTCTCGGGGCGGGGTGCAACTCCCCACCGGCGGTGATAGCCCGCGAGCGGCCTCTCGATCGAGAGGTGTCAGCAGATCCGGTGTAATTCCGGGGCCGACGGTAATAGTCCGGATGTGAGAGAACGGGAGCGGTCGCAATGTGACCTGCTCTCAATTGCCCTGGGTCCGTGTCACTTGGAGCAAAGGAGATTATCCCATGACACGCCCAAATCGTATTGCGTTCATCCGTGCCCGCTGGCACGCGGACATCGTTGATCGTGCCCATGACGGCTTTGTCGAAACCCTGGCGGAGCTGCGCCCGGACATGAGCGTCGATGTCTTTGACCTGCCCGGCGCATTTGAAATTCCGCTTCTGGCCCGCAGGCTGGCGCTGTCCGGGCGCTATGCGGCCGTGGTGGCCTGTGCCTTCGTCGTGGATGGCGGCATATATCGCCATGACTTCGTGGCCAGCGCGGTGATCGACGGATTGATGCGCGCGCAGATGGATGCCGACGTGCCGGTGCTGAGCGCCGTCCTGACGCCGCATAATTTCCACAACTCCACGGAACATCAGAGCTTCTTTGAGGCGCATTTCGTGGAAAAAGGCCGTGAAGTCGCTCGGGCCGCAGTTGCGGTGCTCAGCGCGGACGCGGCGTTGGAAGCCGTCGCCTAGCATGGCCCGGATCGAGGGGGCATCACGCCCCTTCGATTAGCGCAGCAGCCGGCGATCAGCGCAGCAGCCGGCGGTCAGCACAGCAAATACCGATCAGCGCAGCAGGCGGGCTTTCTCGCGTTGCCAGTCGCGCTTCTTCTCGGTGTCGCGCTTGTCCGCATGGGTCTTGCCCTTCGCCAGACCCAGCAGAAGTTTCGCGCGACCCTTGTCGTTGAAATACATTTTCAGCGGCACGATGGTCATCCCCTCACGCCCGACGCCCTGCCACAGTTTCGACAGTTCACGCTTGTTCACCAACAGCTTGCGCCGCCGCCGTTCCTCATGCGCGAAGGCCCGGTTCATGGACTGGGCGAAGGGTGCGACGTAGGAGTTGATGAGCCACAGCTCCCCATCCTCGACGCTGGCATAGCTCTCAGCGATATTCGCGCCGCCCGCGCGCAGGCTTTTCACCTCGGACCCTTCGAGCACGATGCCTGCTTCGAGCGTATCCTCGACGGCATAATTGTATCGCGCCTTGCGGTTCTCCGCGACGGTCTTGTTGTTCGGGTCGGACTTCTTTTTCTGTGCCATGGGGATCAGATAGGGCTTCGCTCAACCATTCAACAGGCCCGCATGGACCATAGCTGCGCGAACGCGGTCCTTCACCGCATCCGAACACTCCACGAGGGGGAGGCGCACCTCCTCGGAGCATCTGCCCAGCAGGGACAGCGCATATTTCGCAGGGACCGGGTTCGGCTCCAGAAACGCGGCGCGGAACAGCGGGAACAGGCGGTCGTGGATGTCGCGGGCGGTGGCGAAGTCACCGTTCAGGCAAGCCTCCTGCATCTGTGAGCACAGGCGCGGCGCGATGTTACCCACCGTGGTGATGCATCCGACGCCGCCATGCGCATTGACCGCCAGCGACGTTTCATCATTGCCGGAAACCTGAATGAAATCGACACCGCAGGTGATGCGCTGATCCGAGATGCGGGACACGTCGCCTGTCGCGTCCTTCACCCCGACGATCCGCTCCAGTTTCGCCAACTCACCCATTGTGGCAGGCGTGATATCCACGACCGAACGCGAGGGGATGTTATAGAGCAGGATCGGCAGGCCACACGCATTGTGGATCGCGGTGAAATGCGCCAGCATTCCGGCCTGGTTGGGCTTGTTGTAATACGGGCTCACGATCAGCAGGCCATCCGCGCCGACTTCCTCGGCGTGGCGGGCGAAGCGGATCGCCTCAACCGTGTTGTTGGAGCCGGCACCGGCAATAACGGGAACGCGACCGGCGGCCTGTTCCACCACGATTCGCACGACGTCCTCATGCTCCTCATGGGTGAGGGTCGGGCTCTCCGCCGTGGTTCCTGCCGCGACCAGACCATGCGAGCCCTCGGCGATCTGCCAGTCCACAAGGGCGCGCAGCGTCTTCTCGTCCACCTTCCCGTCGGCAAAGGGTGTGACGAGCGCAGGGATCGAACCTTTGAACATGGGGAAGCTCCGAAAAATATGTGGTTGCGGGGGCTTGCCCGCAAAGCCGTGATTGGAAAAGCTCGCCGCCACGCCATATGGTCGAACGGAAAAGCATGTGTGTTGGGGGTTCTAGTGATTTTTGCCGTTTTGTCGAGAATGATCCTGCCGGTAACGGCAATCGCGTTGCTGGGCCTGTCGTCCGCGTCGGCGCAGGACGCCGCGCGGTCCGCGCAGCTGGTCCAGGCAGCGGACGAGCGTGAGTGGGTGCAGGCGGTTTCCGCTGCACAGGCGCTCGGCTCTGCGGAAGCGTTGGAGTTGGTGAATTGGAGCCGCCTGCGGGCCGGGGATGCGAACTGGTGGGAATATGTCCAGTTCATGCAGACCCGCGGCGACTGGCCGGGTCTGTCGCGGATGCGCCGCGTCGGCGAAGCGCGCATTCCGGCGAACCCGGCACCGGCGGATGTCATCGCTTTCTTCGATGGGGAAAAACCGCAAACCGGTGTCGGCGTTGTCGCTTTGGACAGGGCGCTACGAGCCACGGGCCGCGCGGTGGAGGCGGACGCCCTGGTCGTGGACGCATGGCAAAACATGTCGCTGGATACCCTGGGTGAACAGATGCTTGCCGCCAGCCACCCTGCGCTGATCGCACCGTTCCATCAGGTGCGGCTGGACAATGCCATCTGGGAGGGCCGGTTGGGCGAGGCGGAGCGGATGGTCCCCCGTGTCAGCCCCGATTGGCGCGCCCTGGCCGTCGCACGCATCGCATTGCGTCGCAATCAGGACGGGGTGAACGGTCTGATCGACGCGGTCCCGGCCGCGCTGCAATCCAATGCGGGTCTTGCCTATGACAGGTTCCGCTGGCGCACGCAGCGCGGAGTGGACACCGCCACCGACCTGATGCGCGAGAGGTCCGCCTCCGCCGCCACGCTGGGCCGCCCGGATCGCTGGGCACGCTATCGGCGCGATACGGCGCGGCGTGAGATGCGAACGGGAAATGTCGCCGTCGCCTATGAGATCGCCTCGCGACACGGGCTGACCTCCGGGTCGGACTATGCCGATCTGGAGTGGCTGTCGGGATACCTGCAATTGCGAAAACTGCGCAATCCGCGCGCCGCGATAGGCCATTTCGAGCGGTTCCTTGCGGCGGTGGACACGCCGATCTCCGTCGGGCGGGGCGGATACTGGCTGGGCCGCGCGCATGAGGCTGCGGGTAACAGGGCAGCTGCGGAGGCCGCTTACCGGCTGGGCGCTGAGCATCAGGTCAGCTTCTACGGACAGTTGGCCGCACAGCGGCTGGACGCGGCACCAGACCCCAACCTGTCGCGGGGGCAGCAGGTGGACTGGCGGCGAAGCTCCATCGCCAGGGACCCGCGCCTGACGGCTGCGGCCATATTGTACGCAGGCGGCGACTGGGTGAACGGGGAGTTGTTCCTGACGCGCATGATGCTGGATCAGCAGCAGGAACAGGCGATGTCCGCCGTGGCGCAATACGCACTGGACGAGGCGCGCCGCGCCGACAGTTCGGTCCGTTTGTCCAAGCAGGCCGCGCGCAGCGTCGTGACCTTGCCCTTGACCGCCTATCCTATGATGAACCTGCCCCCATTGCCCGGCAACTTGCCGCCTGAAATGGTCATGGCCCTGTCACGGCAGGAAAGCGAGTTGAACCCGCAGGCCGAGAGCCGGGTCGGCGCGCGCGGGCTGATGCAGTTGATGCCCGGAACGGCACGCGATGTCAGTCGCCAGTTGGGAATCGAGTATTCGCTGGGGCAACTGACCAGCAACCCCGCCTACAACATTCGGCTGGGGACGACGTACCTGTCCGAACAACTGGCGGCCTTCGGCGGCAGCTACATTATGGCGGCGGCGGCGTATAACGCGGGGCCGGGGCGGCCGCGTCAGTGGGCGCAACGCTATGGCGATCCGCGCTTCATGGATGTGGAGGAAGCCGTGGACTGGATCGAGGGCATTCCGTTCAACGAAACGCGCAACTACGTGATGCGCGTCCTCGAAGGGATGCATGTCTACCGTCAGCGGATAAGCGGGCGTCCGGTTCCCTTGCGGATCGAGCAGGACATCACCGCGGGATGACATCGCGCGGGGTTCGCATTCTTTCGCGAAGAATCGTGTAGATCCCTGCGCCAACGATCAGGACAGCCCCCGCGGCTGTCCACGGATCGAGGCGCTCGCGAAAGATCAGCAGCCCGATTGACGCTGCGAAGACCAGTTGGAAATAGGCGAAGGGCTGCACTGTGCCGGCCTCCGCCGCCTCGTAGGTTTTGATCAGCAGCCAGTGGCCCGCGACGCCAGTGACGCAGAGTACGGCCATCCATGCCCAGTCCGCGCCGCTCATTTGTTCCCAGTAGAACGGACCGATCAGCGTGATCGCGACGGCCCCAGCGATTCCTGTCCAGAAAAAGCTGGTCGCGGCGGTATCATCCCGCGCGACGCGGCGCGTCAGCAAACCGTAGAGCGCGAACATCAGGGCCGCGAGCAGTGGCACCGTGGCCTCGGGCGCGAAAACGCGCAGGCCCGGCCGCAGGATGACCAGAACGCCCACGAAACCGAAGCCGATGGCAACCCAGCGCCGCCAGCCGACCTTCTCCCCCAGAACCGGACCGCTCAACGCGGCGATCAGCAGGGGATACATCGCAAAGACCGCGTGGCTCTCGATCAGACCCAGCAGGGTGAAGGCGAGGACCATCACGCAAATCTCCGCCACAAGCAGCAGCCCGCGAAATATCTGCAGGATCGGTTGCGTGGTGCGGGCCGTTGCCATCACACCTCCGGGCTTGGCCGCGCTGAGGGCGATGACGAAGGCCGCGAAAAACCAGTAGCGGATCATCACGGTCATGATGACGTTGTATTCGGAGGCCAGATGCCGGCTGATGCCGTCCTGCACGGCAAAGACGAAGGTGGTCGCGATCAACAGGGGAATACCGCGCTTCGCGTCGTTGGATTGCATTGGGATACCTCCGTGCCGTAGGTGATGCGGGATGGAAAAGATGGTCAATATCAAACCGCCGCCGCTGATCGCATACCGGCCACCCGCTTGCCCTGTCGAGGTCGTGCATGTGGACGAACACCTGTTGATCGTGGCAAAACCTGCCGGATTGCTGAGCGTTCCGGGCAACGTCTTTACCGACTCCCTCGAACTGCGTTTGCGGCAGGTCTATCCCGAGGCGTTGTTGATTCACCGGCTGGATATGGACACTTCGGGCATCATGGTCTTTGCTCGGACGGTCCTTGCGCAGCGGCACCTGAACTGGCAGTTCGAAAAGCGCACGTTGCGCAAGCGATACGTCGCACGGGTGGAGGGCCACGTGGCCGGGCAGGCGGGCTTCGTCGCGTTGCCCTTATGCCCGGATTGGCCGAACCGACCGTTGCAGAAAGTCGATTTCGAGCAGGGAAAACCTTGCCTGACGCATTGGAAGCTGCGCGAGCGCGGTGCGCGCGATACCCTGCTGGCCCTGACGCCCAGCACCGGGCGGACACATCAATTGCGGGTGCATTGCCGTGCCATGGGCCATACCATTCTGGGCGACCGGTTCTACAACGGCGCGAAGGCACCGCGTCTGATGTTGCACGCCGAGGCGCTGGACCTGCGCCATCCCGACGGCGGGGCGTGGCACACGTTCGAGGTGCCTTCGCCGTTCTGATCGGGAACCAAGACTGCCAGTCCACGTTGATCGGGAGTATTCAACGGACGGAGATTTTCATGGCAGACCTCATTCGGGTCATCCTGTCGGTGCTTTTGCCACCGCTGGGCGTATTCTTTCAGGTCGGACTGGGCCTGCAATTCTGGATCAATATCTTGCTGACGCTGCTTGGCTATATTCCGGGGGTGGTCCACGCAATCTGGATCATCGCGCGTAAATGAGCGGCGTGGATCAGGCCAGACGGATGCGGCGAATCGAGACTCTGGCCCGCACGCTGGATTCAAAATTCCGCATTCCGGGCACCGGTATCAGATTCGGCTGGGACGGCATCCTGTCGATCCTGCCCGTGGCGGGCGACACCGTCGCTGCGGGGCTGTCCGCCTATCTGATCTACGAAGCGTACAAGGGCGGCGCGCGCAAGCGGACGTTGACCAAGATGGGCACGAATGCGGGCGTGGACTGGCTGTTCGGCTCGATCCCCGTGGTGGGCACGATTTTCGATGTGGCGTATAAGGCGAACACCCGCAATCTGAAGCTGTTGCAGGAGGAACTGGCGCGACAGGCGCCGCCGCCGCAGGCGTAACGCGCCCCAAACGGAAAAGGCCCCGGCATCGCTGCCGGGGCCTTTCGTTTTCAGTCTGCGAGGCATCAGCCCTCGGACTTGATCTCTTCGCCGGTTTCCTGATCCACGACCTTCATGGACAGGCGCACCTTGCCGCGATCGTCGAAGCCCATCAGCTTGACTTTCACTTCCTGGCCTTCCTTGAGCAGGTCCTTCGGGTGGCCCACACGCTCATTCGACAGCTGCGAGACGTGCACGAGGCCGTCACGCTTGCCGAAGAAGTTCACGAATGCGCCGAAGTCCATCAGCTTGACCACCTTACCGGTGTAGATCGCGCCGGCCTCAGGCTCCGCCACGATGGAGTGGATCAGCGCGCGCGCCTTGTCGATGGCCTCACCGTTGGGCGATGCGATCTTGATGATGCCGTCGTCGTTGATATCGACCTTGGCGCCCGATTCCTCAACGATGGAGCGGATGACCTTGCCGCCCGAACCGATGACTTCACGAATCTTGTCGGTCGGGACCTGCATCGTCTCGATGCGCGGCGCGTGGACGGAGAAGTCCTGCGCTGTGGTGATCGCCTTGGACATTTCGCTCAGGATGGTCATGCGACCGGCCTTCGCCTGCTCCAGCGCGGTTTTCATGATGTCGGGCGTGATGCCTGCCACCTTGATGTCCATCTGCAGCGAGGTGATGCCGTTTTCGGTGCCCGCAACCTTGAAATCCATATCGCCGAGGTGATCCTCATCACCCAGAATGTCCGTCAGGATCGCGTAGTCGCCGTCATCCTCGAGCACCAGACCCATGGCGACGCCCGCCACCGGAGCCTTCAGCGGCACGCCCGCGTCCATCATCGACAGCGAGCCGCCGCAGACCGATGCCATCGAGGACGAGCCGTTCGACTCGGTAATCTCGGACACGACGCGGATGGTGTAGGGGAAGTCGGTCGCCGCGGGCAGAACCGCCTGAAGCGCGCGCCATGCCAGCTTTCCGTGGCCGATCTCACGACGGCCCGGGCCCATCATCCGGCCAGCTTCACCGACCGAGTAGGGCGGGAAGTTGTAGTGCAGCAGGAAGTTGGAGCGGCTCTCACCGTGCAGTGCGTCGATGATCTGCTCGTCGTCGCCCGTGCCCAGCGTGGTCACGACCAGACCCTGCGTCTCACCACGGGTGAACAGGGCGGAGCCGTGGGTGCGCGGCAGGATGCCGGTTTCCGACACGATCTGGCGCACGGTGTCGAGCGCGCGACCGTCGATGCGGTTGCCGTTCTTGACCACATCACCGCGCAGGACGGAGGATTCCAGCTTCTTGAATGCGGAGCCGAGGTTGCTGTCCTCCAGCTCTTCCTCACTCAGACCTTCGCGGATGCTGTCCCGCGCGGCGGAGATTGCCGACTGACGTTCCTGCTTGTCACGAATGGCGAAGGCGGAGCGCATGGCGTCCTCGCCCAGGGATTTCACCTTGGCGAACAGATCGGAGTAATCCGGGGGCGTGAAGTCGAACGGCTCCTTCGCGCAATCCTCGGCCAGATCGATGATCATGTCGATCACTGGCTGCATCTGCTGATGGCCAAAGTTGACCGCGCCCAGCATGACTTCCTCGGACAGTTCGTAAGCCTCGGACTCCACCATCATCACGGCGTCCTTGGTGCCGGCGACGACCAGGTCGAGGTGCTGCTCGGGGTTTTCACGCAGCTTGTGCATGTCGTCCACCGACGGGTTCAGCTGGTATTCGCCGTTGGAATAGCCAACGCGCGCGCAGCCAATCGGGCCCATGAACGGCGCGCCCGACAGGGTCAGCGCAGCCGAAGCCGCAATCATCGCGACGACGTCAGGGTCGTTTTCCAGATCGTGCGACAGCACGGTGCAGATGACCTGCGTTTCATGCTTGAAGCCCGGAACGAACAGCGGGCGGATCGGACGGTCGATCAGACGCGAGGTCAGCGTCTCTTTCTCCGTCGGGCGCGCCTCACGCTTGAAGAAGCCGCCGGGGATCTTGCCGGCTGCGTAGTATTTTTCCTGATAGTGCACGGTCAGGGGGAAGAAATCGAAGCCCTTCTTGGGCTGCTTTTCGTACACGACGGCGCACAGCACGCTCGTCTCGCCATAGGTGGCGATGACGGAGGCGTCGGCCTGGCGCGCGACTTTCCCTGTCTCGATGGTCAGCGTATCGCCGCCCCATTCGATGGATTTCTTGAATTCGTTGAACATTTAGCGTCCTTCTAGGGCTTACCCGGCCTTCCGGGCGCCCCGTTCACATACGCGGCCCCATTGCCGCTGACCCCTGTTCCGCTGCGCACGCCGGGGTCGGAGCGTCTCGGCGCAGTTGCGCGCGTATACCGGATTTGAGGGGGGATGGGTAGGGGAAGAGTTAGCGGCAGCGCTTCAGATCACGCTTATTGCACGATTTAGACATTGCGAGCGCATATATTAATTAAGGACCTAATGTGCTAATCGCTATTTAGGAGTCCATGTAACTCTATCGATTTTGAAGGCTATGAGCGAGTGTTACAAATTTATTTGCACGCTGTCGCAAATAATTCGCCTCTGCTTGATCAAGTCGATTTGCGGTTATCAGCGTTCCTGCTTGAATATTAAGGATGCCAACGCCGGCAGAATCTGGAGCAGCTAGCCGCAGTAGGGTTCTGAGCCCCTTCTCTTTTTTGAAGGGAAGCGGGTCTTTTCCAAAATTTAGATAGATAATTCTCTATTGATTATTTGATTCAGTGCGCAAGTACCAAGATGTAGTTACCGTTAAGCCATCAAATTCCGCTTGAATGGGACTCTTCCCGTGCCATAAAAGCGCGTGATCCTCTTTCAATTCAAGATAGTTTTCGGAAAGAACTTTGTATCCTGCGGACTTATTTGCTGAGACGCGAGAATGCAAATCTAGAAAGCTCTGCTCTGTGATTTGCCTGCTCTCAAAGCTCATTAGCGCTTCGCGAAAGCGCTTGTAGCGATCCCTCGCAGGATCATAAGGCACATCAAGTTCACCAAGAATGCTCTCAACCTTTGCTTTATCTCGACGCTTATCGCCGTAAGCAAACTCAATAAACGTCTTTTCGGTCACACGCATTTTGGTTTTCCCTCATTATAAATGAGAGTTATTCAGTACTGCGGAGTTTTCAATCACATATTGCCACTTCTAATTAGATTACTGAAAAAGGCCGCCCCAATGGGACGGCCCTTCCAATCTCAATCAGTGAGCAGTTGCCTTAGCGGCGGATGCCCAAGCGCTTGATCAGGTCCTGATACTTCGCCTCATCGCCCTTGCGGACATAGTCCAGCAGCTTGCGGCGCAGGGCCACCATTTTCAGAAGGCCACGACGGGAGTGGTTGTCCTTCTTGTGGGTCTTGAAATGCTCGGTCAGCGTGGAAATGCGGCTGGTCAGGATCGCGATCTGCACCTCGGAGGAGCCGGTATCGCCTTCCTTGAGGCCGTAATCCTTGATCAGCTGTGCTTTGACGTCTGGCGTAATCGACATCGTGTCTTCCTTTCGGTTCGTATGAAGAAGCCCCGCGCCCCACGGCCGATGCCGGGATGTCGTCCAGCATGGTCGGGAATCAGCGAAGGGGTCGGCGCGGTCGTCCCACGGCAACGCGCGTCGTATTGCACAGATCGCCCGGCGGGGAAAGGGGTCATGCGCGGATGCGGCGAAGCCCGACCAGATTGCTGACCAGCAGGGCCGTGACCACGATCACGCCGCCCAGAATGGCGCGCGGGCCGGGATCCTCACCCACGATCCACCAGACGAGGATCGGGGCCAGCGCCGTTTCCAGCAACATGATCAGGCTGACCTCGGTCGAGGGGATATAGCGCGGCGCGGAGGAGATCAGCGCAAAGCTGAGCGGCGCGATGATCGCGCCCATCACGAACAGGAACCCCATGTCCCCCTGCAAAGGCAGCGCCAATCCGCCCATGGCGATGCCAAAGGCAACCGGCACGACTGTCGATCCGGCCAGCGCCGGCACCATGCTGCGTCCCGGTGCGAACCGGGCAAGGCTGAAGCCAGCCGCCATGGTGAAGCTGCCCCCGAGCGCGGCCAGATCGCCGGACCAATGCGCGACGCCGCCCTCGTCCTTGCCCGTGACCAGAATGCCGATTCCGATCATCGCGACCAGAATCGTCAGCCCCATGCGCAGGTCGATACGCTCCCCCATCATCAGCCATGAGAGCAGCGCCGCCCAGAGCGGCATCGCGGCGAGGATGAACAGGGTGTTGGCGACGGTCGTCCAAGCAATGGCGAGGTTGAAGCAGACCGCAGCAACCCCCATCGCCAGCGCGAAGCCCGCTCCCGGCCAGCCGAGGGTTCGCACATCCTCGGGCAGTTTTCGACCTCGCAGTAAAAGCAGGGCCACCCACAGGACGGCCCCCTGAAACCCGGCGCGCCAGATCATCAGCGTCCACAGATTGGTGTCGATTAGCCGAAACAGGATGGTGTCGGGCATCAGGACCATGATCCCGATAAAGGCCATGGTCAGTCCGCGTTGCCGTTCCGTCAGATTGCCCATGGGCGCGGTCCTTGTGCATAGGCGACGTAGAGGGGGTGCCGGGGATGGCCATCGCGGCTCAACCCCAGAACGTGCAGGTCGCTTTCGGCGCGCAGGAGGGCCGCCACATGCGCGTTCCGCCCCTGATGTACCCCATGCACACCCCAGCCGCACAGGGTCAGATCGGCCCAGCGACAGGCTTGACGCAATACGGTGTCATTGTCCGGGCCAACGGGGGCGGGGTGGCGTTTCATCTGTCGTGGATCGGTGGCGCGCACGGCGAACAGGTTCGTGATCCGAAACGCGCCGAAACCGCCCGCCCGTGCCCTGCGCTCACACCGTTCGATGGTCGGATCGTTGCGACGCTCATCCGCGGTCGAGGGGTTGAGCATCACGACGTTGAGCTTCGGCCCCTCCGCCCAATGGCGGGTCAGCGTGTAGCGGTAGGTCTCACACGCTGAATAGACCGCTTCGGATCTGCGTGTGTCGTCCTGATGCGTTCGGACGATCCAGTCCGGGTTGCATTGGGTCTCACCGCTGGACCGCAAGGGGGTCATAAAGTGGCCGTCACAGGTTGAAAACGCGCGACGGGTGCAATTCGCCTGCCTTGTAGATACCGACGGCGACCGGCTTGCCCTCATAGCTGGCCCAGCATTCCGCGCCGTATTCGACGCCCGAAGCGATGACCATGCCGGGGTTGCCATTGCGCAGCCGCACGGCCCCCTCGGGCGTGGCGGGAAGTTCGTCGAGATCCTGCAGGCCGACGCTCAGCGGGTGGATGTAGTCGTCCAGCTTCGGATCGCGAGCGAGGGTTTCCAGCGTGCTCCAGTCCACACCGTCCGACGGCTCGAACGGGCCGGACCATATGCGGCGCAGATGATCCACATGCCCCAGACAGCCCAGCGCGGCCCCCAGATCGCGTGCGATGGAGCGGACATAGCCGCCCTTGCCGCAAACCATCTCCAGCACCAGAAGGTCGCCTTCGCGGCTGATCATTTCCAGGCTTTCGACAAACAGGGGGCGGGATTTCAGCTCCATCTCCTCACCATCGCGGGCGCGGGCATAGGCGCGTTCGCCATCAACCTTCACCGCGGAGAATTGCGGCGGAACCTGCTCGATATCGCCGGTAAAGGCGGGCAGGGCCGCGATGATCTGCGCATCCGTGGGGCGTGTGTCGGAGGTGGCGATGACCTCGCCCTCGGTGTCGTCGGTATTGGTGGCGGCACCCAGACGCATGGTGAAGCGGTATGCCTTCATCGCGTCGGTCACGTAAGGCACGGTCTTGGTCGCCTCACCCAGTGCGATGGCCAGAACGCCTGTCGCGGTAGGGTCCAGCGTACCGGCGTGACCGGCCTTGCGGGCATCCAGCGCCCAGCGCACCTTGTTGACCACCGAGGTGGAGGTGACACCGGCCGGTTTGTCCACCACCAGCCAACCGCTGATGTCGCGGCCCTTCTTACGTCTTGCCATGTCGTCTCTTCTCGTTTCGACGGCTCAGGCCGCCCAATCCCCGCTGACCCGCAGACCGGCCGCGATGCGCAGGCCGTCATACAGATCGCAATCGGTGCGGTACAGGCTCCGCACGGCTTCGGCAACCGGTCCCGTCAGGGCGGCCGCGATATCGTCAGGCAACCGGTTCTGCGCGCTGATCGCAGCGAGCGGTTCGCCCAGTTCGGGCCGGTTCAGGAACCCGGGCAGTTCATCGGCAAGCCTGTCGGTAAATATCGGGATCCCGCCAGCGTCGATCAATCGACGCACATCATGCGATTGCAGGCGACTGCCAGCATATCCCCTGCTGTCAATGAAATCCGCCTTTCGTCGCCGCATGTAGGTAGCAAGGATAGACAGGTTATGGGCATGATCGTCCGGGCTCACCGGTTGCGCGATAAACCCGCGCCGTCGGATCAAGGTCGTGCGCAGATTGGCGAAACCCGACCTGCGCGGACGCTCCATCATGAAGTTATACACCGCTCCGAAACGTTCCAGCGGGTCGCGCAGCAGTGTCAATGCACTTTCCCCGTTTTGGGCAAGGGTTTCGAGAGGGATATCCGCGCTTCCCCCGATCACGCCGGCTTTTCCCAGAACCTTTTTGATTTGTGCCCCGCCGGTGCAGGCCGCCGTGGTCAGGCTGACACTTCCCGGTCCGATCAGGCGCTGGACGCGGCGATGCCGCAACATGGGCGGGCATTCGAATGCGCCCTGCCGCCGTTCCGGTGACTGACTTTGCCAGGCGTTCCGGGCGCGTTCATGCAGGATGGTGTCCGCGCGATAAAGCTTGCGGATTGCAGCGGCCAGATCATTGTCCAGAACATCCGGCGCACTGGCTGGTTTGTCCGATCGGTTCCGGCTTTTCACCGCCTGCATTCGTTCGGCCATGTCGGGCACGACGGGGGCCATCAACATCGGCAACTGCCAGTCCAGACCGTCGAGCGTCAGGTGGTTCAGCTTGAACATGCGTGCCCGGCGCAGGCGGCTGGTTTGCGGGCGCCAGTGATAGTTGATGGCCAGATCGGTGCCACCCTCCAGATTCTCACCAACCCATTCCAGCAACCGATAGACGTTCGCCCGATGCTCCGCCGCATCCAGGTCGCGGTCCAGATCGACGACACCGATTTCTTCGAGATGCGCGCGGATCTTGGGGAAGTTGACGGCGCCCTCGCCCCAAATCTTGTCGAAATAGAACGACATGAACCGGCTGGCAGGGTCGCGGAGCACGCTGAACGAATAGGGGCTGCCGAAAACGGTGTCGAAATCCTGCCCCTCGGCGCGGACCAGACCGTCTTCTTCCTCATGCACGTTGATGCCTGCCGGATGCTCATCCCCGTTGTCGAGGGCGTAGAACAGATTCTTGAGGAAGGTACAGCCGCATTTCGTGATCGGCAGATAGTAGATCGGATAGCTGTTCGTCGTCAGCAATATCGCGGGATCGCGCGCTTTCGCATCGTTCGCGAGTCGGCGTTCGATACGTTCCTGGCGGGCCTGCGCCGTTTCCTCGGGCGAAATCCGAGGTTGAGGGGCGGGAGGTTTCTTGCGTCGCCAGGGCAGGAATTTCATTTCACATGTCCCCTACGGGCGCGCTCAGTCGTCGCCTTCCAGATCGCGGCGAACCTCCGCCAGATCGAGCAGCCGCCGGGTCTCGTCCATCTGATCGTAACTTTCATCGGGGCGAAAGCGCAGTTCGGGCGAAAACTTGGTCGTCATCTGTTTGCTAATCGTGCGGCGCAGGGTCGATTGGTTCCGGGCCAGCGCCTTGATCACACGTTGCACGTCGCCGCCGCCCAGCGGCATGACGAATGCGGTCGCATGGCGCAGATCATTGCTCATGCGGACCTCACCTACCGTGACGGAAACATTTGCCAGATCCGGGTCGTGCAGGTCGCCCCGCATCAGCGTGTCCGACAATGCGCGGCGTACCAGCTCGCCGACGCGGAGCTGACGCTGGGTGGGGCCTGTACCCTCGTGAGAACTGTTTTTTGCCATGGAGGGCATTTCGTGCGGATCACCGGCGGAGTCAAGCCGGAGGACCAGATCGGAGAAACCGGATATGGCGCAAATGCAATCGACACGGTTGCCCGTCGCGGTCCGCTCGGCCTATCTCAGTCCGATATATATAGCGGGCTCAGTCAGGACAGAGCGGGAGAATGCGATGATCGGTGTGACGATAACGGGCGTTTCGGGGCGTATGGGCCAGATGCTGGCGCGGGCGGTGGCGCAGGACGCGCGATGCGAACTGGTCGGGGCGACGGCCCTGCCGGATCATGAATGGATCGGGCGGCGTCTGCGCGATGTCCTGCCCGACAGCGCCTCCGACGTGGTTGTGGGGGCGGAGGCTGTGGACGCCATCGCAAATGCGGACGTGGTCATTGATTTCACCGCACCCGAGGCGACCCGCGAACACGCGACGCTGTGCGCACAGGCAGGGGCTGCTCACGTGATCGGCACGACCGGTCTGGACGCGGACGATCTGGAACATCTGACACGCTGCGCTGTTCACACGACCATCGTGCGTGCGGGCAATTTTAGCCTGGGGGTGAATCTGCTGACCGTGCTGACCCGCAAGGTGGCCGAGGCGCTGGGCGATGATTTCGATATCGAAATCGTCGAGATGCATCACCGGCACAAGGTCGATGCCCCCTCCGGCACGGCACTGATGCTGGGTGAGGCCGCCGCCGAGGGGCGCGGTGTCGCCCTCGACGACATGCGCGAAAGCGGACGCGATGGCATGACGGGGGAACGCCAGCGCGGCGCAATCGGCTTCGCGGCTTTGCGCGGCGGTGATGTGGTGGGGGAGCATCAGGCGATCTTTGCCGGCACGGGGGAGCGGATCACCCTGGGCCATATCGCATCGGACCGGATGCTGTTCGCCCGCGGGGCCGTCGCGGCGGCGGTCTGGGCGCGCGATCAGACGGCGGGCGAATACGACATGGTGGACGTGCTGGGCCTCAGCTGACGGGGCGCGACCCGAAATGAGACTGGCACGGGGCAACAGGACCCCGTGCCGGATGCCTTACGGCTTGATGAACACCTTGCCATCCGGGATTTTGGTCGCGGCGGGCAGTTTCTCCATCGCTTCGGACAAGGGCACGATGGCTGCCACGTCCGTCTTCCACTTGCCCGAAACGAAACGCTCCTGAACCTCCTCGATGACGCTGCCCAGTTTGGCCGGATCGGTTTCCTGCATCCAGCGGGTCAGCCAGAATCCCTCGATCACCTTGTGCTGAAAGATCAGCTGCCCCATCTGCGTCAGCTTCGGCGGGGTCGTGGACAGCTTGCCGTAGTTCACCCAGCGCGCTCGGTTCGGCATGGCGAAGAACAGATCCGCCGTCGTCTGATCCCCGACCGCATCCAGCAGGATGCGCGGCTTGAGCGATTTGAGGACCGGTTCGGCCTTTGCCATCATGTCATCGTCCGAGGTGACCAGAACCTCGGCCGCGCCAAGTTCGCGCAACAGGTCGGCCTGCTCGGCCCGGCGCACGACGGCGATGGGGGCGATGCCGTTGTCGCGGCCCAGCCCGATCAGCAGTTTGCCCAGCTGTGACCCCGCAGCGTTCAGGACGAAGCTTTTCGCACCGCTTTCACGCACGATATCGAACATCGCCATCGCGGTCAGCGGATTGACGATCTGACCGGCTGCATCCTCCGCCCTCAGATCGGGGCGGCAGGGGATCAGGCCCTGCGATTTCGTCATCGCATATTCTGCCCACGTCCCGGACTCCGTGGCGAAGAAACTGACCCGTTGGCCAACCAGCGGACTGTCGCCCGCGACCACGGTTCCGACACCCTCGAACCCGGCGGGGGCGTCCTTGATGCGGGGCTGACCGTACTCCCCCTTGATGAAATGCAGGTCCGAGGGGTTCACGGCGGCCAGGTCCACCTTGATGACGACCTGATCGGCTTGGGGTTGTGGCACCGGCACTTCGCGCGCTTCGAGATAGGGTTCCAGCGTGTCGATGGACGGACCCTCCTGCGTGCCGGAATAGCCATCATGAAGCTGGACGAGGGCCTGCATCGTATCGGGAAGGGTCATTGGTTTCTCCTGCATGGTCTGTACCCGTTTGAGGTAGGGGGCGGGCGGTATGCTGCCTAGGCCGGTTCCCCTGCGTCACGTTGCGTCATCTGTCGTGAAGGGTTTACGAAATGCGGGGCCTGCGACCATTCTGGATCTTGCAAGAACAAGGTCGCAGATACGGCTCAGGAGGGATTCGGATGGGATATTTCGACAGTTTGTTTTCGGTTCAGGGCAAGGTCGCGCTGGTCACGGGTGGGGCGACGGGTATCGGTCGCATGATTGCCGAGGCGCTGGCCGAAGGCGGTGCCACCGTCATGATCTGCTCACGCAAGGGCGATGCATGCAAGGACGCCGCGGATGAGATCAACGCGAACCGTCCCGCGGGCCGGGTCGAGGGCTTCGCCGCTGACGTGTCTACGCCGGAGGGTATATCCGCCCTGGTCGCGGAGGTTCGAGGTCGCGTGGCCCAGCTGGATATCCTCGTCAACAATGCGGGGATCACATGGGGTGAGCCTTATGAGACCTTCCCGATGGAGCAGTGGACCCGCATCATGGATGTGAATGTCGGCGCGATGTTCACCCTGACCCGCGATCTGACCCCGCTGCTGGAGGCGGCAGGCACCGATGCCGATCCCGCGCGGATCATCAATATCGGATCGGTCATGGGCACGCTGCCCCTGGCGGAGGGCGCCTATTCCTACACCATGTCCAAGGCCGCCGTGCATCACCTGACCAAGACGCTGGCCGGTGAACTGGCGGGCAAGCGGATCACGGTGAACGCCTTCGCGCCCGGGCCCTTCCCGTCCAAGATGACCCGCTTTGCCACCGGCACCCCCGAAAAGGCCGAGAAGGTCGGTGAGAACGTACCGCTGGGGCGCATCGGCTCCGCCGAGGATATCGCCGGGGCGACGTTGTACCTGTGTGGCCGGGCAGGGGCCTATGTCTCCGGTGCGATTCTGCCCCTGGATGGCGGTATGAGCGTTCAGACCCCGGCAAACCTCTTTGCCAACACGCAGTGACGGCAATCGACATGTTCGAGGGCAAAACGATCCTGATCACCGGTGCCGCCGCCGGGTTGGGTGAGGCCGCTGCGGACGCGTTCGCGCAAGGCGGCGCCCGCCTGCTCCTCAGCGATCTGTCGCCGGGGGTTGAGGATGTGGCCAGACGTCTGGACGCCGACTGGATGATTGCCGATGCGGCGAAGCCCGAGGATCATCGCGCCCTGGTGGCGCGTGCGGTGGAAATCGGCGGGCGTCTGGATGTGGCGCTGAACAATGCCGGCATTGCCCACCCCCCGATGCGGATCGAGCAGACGCCCGAGGATCTCGCGCGCAGGGTGATCGAGGTCGATTTGCTGGGTATGTTCTGGGCATTGCAGGCGCAAATCCCGCAGCTTCAGCAACAGCACAGGGCGGACGGGTCATCGAGCTGCATCGTCAATGTCGCCTCCATCGCCGGGCTTGTTGCTGCCCCTACATTGGGGATCTATGCCGCTGCCAAACATGGGGTGTCGGGATTGACCAGAACGGCCGCGATCGAGAATGCGCGGCGCGGCATCCGTGTGAACGCCATCTGCCCGGCCTTTACGCGCACCAGCATGGTGGATGACATCATAGGCGTCGCACCGGACCCCGCCGCCGCCACGGCGGACCTGACACGCGGTGTCCCGATGCGGCGACTTGCGGAGCGTGAGGAGATCGTAACCGCGATTCTCTTCGCCGCGAATCCTCAAAACAGCTTCATGACCGGACAGACTCTGGCGCTGGACGGCGGTGTCACCGCGTATTGAGGCGCCACGGCGCAGTGTGCAGTCCGGCTGGTAGCGGGCGTGAGACAGAGGGCTTGTCGCGGTCCGTTCTTGCTTACCGTCTGGACCGCGCGCGCGGCCTGCGGTATCACGCGGCAATGACCGGTGGATTTCGCATAGGTATTCGAATTATTCGCCCGGCACGCTGATCGCGTCGCCGGGACAAGGCGCATGGCCGGACCGCGCCGACCCTACCTAACGCCTACCATATCCACGATAGTGACGGAGCCGCCGAAATGTGCGCCGAGACCACCACGCCAGAATACAAAGATACGCTCAACCTGCCCAGGACCGACTTTCCCATGCGGGCCGGTCTGCCCAAGCGGGAGCCGGAATGGCTCGCCCGGTGGAACGAGATCGGCGTCTATGATCGCCTGAGAGAGAAGCAGGGCCGCCCGCCCTTCGTCCTGCATGACGGCCCTCCCTACGCCAATGGCCACCTGCATATCGGCCACGGCCTGAACAAGATCCTCAAGGATATGGTCGTGCGCAGCCAGCAGATGATGGGCGCGGATGCCTGCTATATCCCCGGCTGGGACTGCCACGGCCTGCCCATCGAGTGGAAGATCGAGGAGAAGTACCGCGCCAAGGGCCGCAACAAGGATGAGGTTCCGGTCAACGAGTTCCGCGCCGAATGTCGCGACTTCGCGCGGGGCTGGGTCGATATCCAGCGCGAGGAATTCAAGCGTCTCGGCATCACCGGAAACTGGGCGGACCCCTATCTGACGATGAATTTCTCATCCGAGGCGACCATCGCCGAGGAATTCATGAAGTTCGTGATGAACGGCTCGCTCTATCAGGGTTCGAAGCCCGTCATGTGGTCCCCGGTCGAAAAGACCGCCCTGGCCGAGGCCGAGGTCGAGTATCACGACCGCCAGGTCGATGCGATCTGGGTGAAGTTCAAGATCGAGCCGGTCGGTGACATCATCAAGCTGATGGAGGCAGGTGCCGATAGCGAGGGTACGGGCCTTGGCGTTTTGCCCGATGATCTGAACGGTGCGAACGTGGTGATCTGGACCACGACGCCCTGGACGATCCCGTCCAACCGCGCAGTCTGCTTCAACCCGACGCTGAACTACAGCCTGTACCAAGTGACCGAGGCGGCCGAGGTAAACTGGGCCAAGGTCGGCGACAAGTTTCTGCTGGCCGATGCCCTGGCCGAAACGGTTTTCGCGGATGCGCGGGTCGCGGCCTATGAGCGGCTGCACGGTCTGGATGCCTTGCAGTTGGAGGCGATCAGCCTGGCGCACCCGCTGCGGGGCGTGGCCGACGGGCAGGGCGAATGGGATTACGATGTGCCCATGCTGCCGGGCGATCACGTAACCGACGATGCGGGTACAGGCTTCGTTCACACCGCACCCAGCCACGGCGATGACGATTATCAGATCGGCCTGAAGCACGGGCTGAAGATGACCTTCAACATCGAGGCCGATGGCTCCTACCGCGCCGATCTGCCCCTGTTCGGCGGTGAGGCAATCCTGAAGCCCAATGGCAAGCCGGGCGGCGCGAACAAGGCCGTGATGGCGGCCCTGCGTGAGGTGTCCGCGTTGGTCGCATCGCGGCGGATCACCATCTCGGACGCCCATTCATGGCGCTCCAAGGCCCCGGTCATCCGGCTGAACCGCCCGCAATGGTTCGTGGCCATCGACAAGGAGATCGGCGGCGATGACACCTACGGCAAGACGATCCGCGACCGGGCTCTGACCTCCATCGACGAATTGGTGACGTGGACGCCGAAAAACGGGCGGAACCGGCTGCATTCGATGATCGAGAATCGCCCCGACTGGGTGTTGTCGCGCCAACGCGCCTGGGGCGTGCCGCTGACCTGTTTCATCAAGAAGGCCCCGGACGGCACCGTCGAGTTGCTGCGGGACGAGGCGGTGAATGCCCGCATCGCCGAGGCATTCAGGGCCGAGGGCGCGGATTGCTGGTTCGAGGATGACGCAGCGGAACGCTTTCTGGGCGAACGCGCGGCCGAGGGCTGGGAGAAGGTCGAAGACATCCTGGACGTGTGGTTCGATTCCGGTTCCACCCATGCCTTCGTCCTGCGCGACCGGCCCGATGGCGGCTGGCCGGCGGACCTCTACCTCGAAGGCACGGACCAGCATCGCGGCTGGTTCCACTCCTCGATGTTGCAAGCCTGCGGAACCATGGGCCGTGCGCCGTACAAGGGCGTTCTGACCCATGGCTTCACGTTGGATCAGAAGGGCGTCAAGATGTCCAAGTCGCTGGGCAATATCATCGCCCCGGACGAGGTCGTCAAACAATACGGCGCGGATATCCTGCGGCTGTGGGTGGCGCAGACCGACTACACCGCCGATCACCGTATCGGTCCGGAAATCCTCAAGGGCGTGGCCGACAGCTATCGTCGTCTGCGCAACACGTTCCGGTTCATCCTTGGCTCCATGGCGGAGCATGAGCCGGTCGCCCATGCGGACATGCCGGAGCTGGAGCGCTGGGTGCTGCACCGTCTGTCCGAACTGGACCGGCAGGTGCGTGAGGGCTACGCGAAATATGATTTTCAGGGCGTGTTCCAGAAGCTGTTCAGCTTTTGCACCATCGACCTGAGCGCGGTCTATTTCGATATCCGCAAGGATGCCTTGTACTGCGACGCGGCAAGCTCGATCGAGGCACGGTCGTCGCGCACGGTTCTCGACCTGCTGCACACGCATCTGACAAAATGGCTCGCCCCGATCCTGACCTTCACGATGGAGGAGGTCTGGCTGGAACGCTATCCCGAGGGCTGTGTGCATCTGGAGGATTTCGCGTCCGTCCCGACCGAATGGACAGATCAGACCCTGGCGGAAAAATGGATGCGCATCCGCGCGGTGCGCCGTGTGGTGACAGGGGCGCTGGAAATCGAGCGGACGGCGAAGCGTATCGGTGCCTCGCTGGAGGCCGCGCCGGTGGTTCATGTCATGGATGCGGACCTGCGCACCGCCTTGAACGGGTTGCCCCTGGCGGATCTGTGCATCACCTCGGATATTTCGGTGAGCGACACCGCAGCACCTGCGGATGCCTTCACGCTTGAAGACGTTCCGGGCGTGGCGGTCGTGCCCGCCTTGGCCGAGGGTCAGAAATGCGCGCGTTGCTGGAAAATCCTCCCCGATGTGGGCACGCACTCGCATCCCGGCGTGTGCGCACGATGCGATACGGCGCTCACCGCGAAAGAATGATCTGAAAATCAGGGGCGCGTGGCTGCGCGCCCCCTTGCAGCCGCCGCGCAGCTTGGGTATTCAGACGACAGCGCGGGCGTTGTGTAATGGTAAGACCTTAGCCTTCCAAGCTAAAGACGCGGGTTCGATTCCCGCCGCCCGCTCCAAAACTCCGATCCTGTACACATTCCGATCTTGATGTTTCCGTCATGCGGATTTCGTGGCTGACAGATTTATCTGGCTTAGGCCGGTATTATCCATGTTGGGCCAATGTCCTGCGGGCCTCGCAGGCTGTCCTGTTCCTGGCTTGAGAGTGTCCGTCGCCCCTGCCTGACAGGGGCGCGCTGCGCGGTTTGACTTGAATTGACGTGCCCGCGCGTCCACTTCACGACAATGGCGCGGCGCGCGCCTCAGGGTGGCTGATCGCGATTCGAGGCGGCGGGACAATTCCCCTTGCGGGAACGGGTCCAAATGCTTTAGTCAGCCGCCATAATTTCGGTCCCTCAGCAGATACGGGAAATGACAATGGCGAAGGCAAAGTTCGAGCGGACGAAACCGCACGTAAACATCGGAACGATTG
>OLHK01000018.1_pt1 | contig 94004 bp, 98 predicted proteins | sample 1609371 | NCBI WGS metagenome assembly OLHK01 (sample SAMN05416779, study PRJEB24817) | seawater metagenome | isolation source: Sea water | place: Canada:Atlantic | collected 2013-11
CGTACACTCCGCGCCCCCTTCCCCTTTGCCCCCTGCCCCCGTGCGTGATAGCTGCGAAGCGAAACCACGAAGGCGGAGCGTGATGAACGAGCAGGTGACATTCGGCGGGGCGGACATAGACCGGGCCGCGCATATCCGTGAGGACGAGGCGGGCCTGTCCGCCGCCTGGGCGCATCCCGAGGCGGGTGTGATGGCCGTCTGGCGCGGGAAACCGCTGCTCAGCGATGGTCCGCAGCCGGACCTGATCTGGCTGCCCAGCGATCATGCCGTTCTGGATCATGGACGGGAAAAACCGATCTTTCTGGGTTTGACGCAGACCGGCGCGCCACGTTTCGCCGCCGACCTGTCCGCGTGGAAGGAACCGGCGGGCGACCCGGCAGATCTGGCGACTTTCCTCGATCCATCCCGAAATTACGGCACCGGCTTGCCCGAGGGCACGTCCTTCGGCGATCTGCGCGCCAACATGGTACGTTTGACACCGAAAGATGCCGGCAACGCGGCGATGGCGCGGGGCATTCTGGAATGGCACCACTCGCACCGTTTTTGCGCAAAATGCGGCCAGCCCTCCGATGCGATCAAGGGGGGGTGGTCGCGCATGTGCGGCGCCTGCGGCGCGCTGCATTTCCCGCGCACCGATCCGGTGGTCATCATGTTGATCACCCATGGCAACGACGTGTTGCTGGGCCGCTCCCCCGGATGGCCGAAGCGCATGTATTCCCTCCTCGCCGGTTTCATGGAGCCGGGAGAGACCATCGAAGCCGCTGTGCGACGTGAGGTCATGGAGGAAACCGCGGTCAATGTGGGGGCGGTGCGCTATCTCGCCTCGCAACCCTGGCCCTTTCCCGCGTCGCTGATGATCGGCTGCGCGGGGGAGGCGCTGGACACCGAAATCAAACTCGACCCGGTCGAGCTGGAAGATGCGATCTGGATCAGCCGCGAACGTTGCATGCGTGCGATGGGCGGTGGCGATCCGGACATCATGCCAGCCCGACGGGGTGCCATTGCACGCCATCTGCTCGATATGTGGCTGGAAGACAGGACCTGAAATGAACTTGACGACCCGAACCCGTCTGGATGATTGCCCCGCCGACATTTACGCCCGGTTGAGCGATCCGGCCAGACTTGCCAGCCTGAACGACAGCATGCAGGTGATCCCCGCCGGTCCCGATGCATGGACCGTCAAGGCGCAGATGAACGGCGCGGATGTGGAAGCCGAGCTGGTGTGCACCGTGCGCGAAGCCCCCGACCGCCTGATCTATCAGGCAACGGCGCAGGGGCTGGTCATTACCCTGGAATTCGTGCTGAGCGCGGACGGCGACGGCACCGACCTGGCGGTGGTGTTGGATTTCGCAGGTGCGTCGATGAAGGGCAAGATGCTGATGCAGGGGCTGAAACTGATGGCACCCAAGATGCAGACCGGCCTGGACAAGATGGTCTACAAACTCGCACGCCCCACCTGACGCGGTATTGCGCGGCTTTACAGGACGGCTCTGCCGGCTACCGTCATCCGAAAGTCAGGAGATATCATGCGCCGCATCGCCAGCCTTTTCGTCGCCCTGTTCGCTGCGGGATGCTCCCCCGTCACGATTCTGAATTCTGTCTCCGGTTCGGACATGGTGCGCGAATCGAGGGACCTCAACTATGGGCCGCTGGAACGTCACGCCTACGACCTGTACGAACCCGCGAACGCGGGGGTGGACGCCCCGCTGATCCTGTTCGTGCACGGCGGTTCGTGGATGGAGGGTTCCAAGGACATCTATCGCTTCCTCGGCACGGCGTTGGGGGATGCGGGCTATCCGGTCGCGGTCCTGAATTACCGCCTCAGCCCCGGAACGGTGTTTCCGGGATTTGTCGAGGACGCGGCCCTAGCGGCGGATCACTTTCTGCAGGGTGATCGCCCTGTTGTTCTGATGGGTCATTCCGCCGGGGCGCACATCGCGGCGTTGCTGGCCTATGACCCGCGCTATATGCAGGCCGTGGGGCGCAGCAATTGCGATTTCGCGGGCTTTGTCGGGATTTCCGGCCCCTACGATTTCCTGCCGCTGACACAGGAAACGCACCGCGTCACCTTCCCCGAGGCCACGCGCGACGACAGCCAGCCGATCAACTTCGCCCAGGGGCCCAAGCCGCCCTCCCTGCTGCTGCACGGTCTGGCCGACACGACGGTCCATGCCGAGGATACCGAACTGATGAGCGCCGCCCTGCGCGCCGCTGGCAACCCGGTGGAGGAGCGCCTCTACGAAGGGGTCGGCCATATCGACATCATCTCCGCCATGTCGCGCTACGGCTATCTGCGGCGTGCCGCACCTACCTTCACCGACATCACAACCTGGCTGGAAGAGGGCGGAGCATCAGGATGTGAGTGAGATAATACTGGATCCGCAACGTTCGTTCACGTAACGTTCTTCTGACTTTTCGGTTGGAATATCGCTGTGGATGCGCAATATGTTGGACATGGATACGAACCCTTCACAAGATTTGCGACAGTTCCTGAACGGTAGCAAGTTCAGCTGCGTCATGGCGGATCCCCCTTGGCGATTCACCAATCGCACGGGAAAGGTCGCGCCGGAGCATAAACGGCTCGCACGCTATCCGACCATGACCCTCGACGATATCTGCGCCCTGCCCGTGGCAGAGCATCTGGAGGATCGCGCCCATTGTTACATGTGGGTGCCGAACGCCCTGTTGCCCGACGGACTGAAAGTCCTGTCCTCATGGGGTTTCGAATACAAGTCGAACATCATCTGGCACAAAATCCGCAAGGATGGCGGCTCCGACGGGCGTGGCGTCGGGTTCTACTTTCGAAACGTGACGGAGATTTTGCTGTTCGGGACGCGTGGCAAGAACGTTCGGACCGAGGCCGCCGGCCGCCGTCAGGTCAACATGATCCAGACCCGCAAGCGTGAACATTCCCGCAAGCCCGACGAACAATACGAGCTTATCGAAAGCTGCTCATGGGGTCCGTATCTGGAGCTGTTCAGTCGCGGCGTGCGCGATGGCTGGACCACGTGGGGAAATCAGGCGGACGCTGATTACAAACCGGACTGGAAGACCTATTCCTATCATTCCGGCGTCGCGGCGGAATAATCCGTAACGACCCCGACCGGCAACCCGATCAACACCAATGGGCATGGATTGCCCACACCGCGCGCGACACGGGTGGCGAGCTTCTCCCAATGTGTCGTCGCCTGGCCATACTTATCCGCCACGAATGACCGCGCGAATGCTCTGGCAAAGGGCACCTGCTTTTCCAGCTGGGCATCGAGCATTCTTTTTTGGCGGGCGGTACGCTCCTTCATGCCCCAATCCTCCAGTTCGGAAACGTCGAGGATGCCATCGCGCCGCAGGGTCCACTCCACGATATCCTCCAGCGAGGATTGCAGGCTCGTCCCGCGCGTGATGATGATGCCCAGAGAGATCGCACTTTGCGCATGCAATCTCTGAAAATTTTCAAGGTCCCGATCGAAAAACGGGTCCTTGTTGTTCCACTCGATTTCCAGGGCCAGCGTCCCGGCGGCGGCATGATGGATGTGGTCGATCTCATGGCTGATCGCTTCGCGCTCAACCCCGTCCACGATGGTCTGCACGACGAATTCGTGTTTCGGCCAGCCCTTGTCGTAAAGGGCGTCGCGCAGGCGCATGGTGGATTTCGCCTGACCGCCACCGCTGCCAATGACTTCGCGTGCCTCGATGGAAAAACTGGAGAGCACTTCGCAGAGATCTGCAGCCACCTCCGGAAAATCGCCCACGAGGATGGCCTGCGCATGGTTGCGGGTTTCGATATCGAAACCCGCAACACGCAGATCGTTCAGCATCAGTCTTCCTTCACAACCCGCAGATGCAATTCACGCAATTGTTCGTTCGTGGGGTCCGAGGGGCCGCCCAGCATCAGGTCTTCGGCGCGCTGGTTCATCGGGAACATGATGACCTCACGGATGTTCGCCTCATCCGCCAGCAGCATCACGATACGGTCGATGCCCGCCGCACAGCCACCGTGGGGGGGCGCGCCATATTTGAAGGCGTTGACCATGCCGCCGAACCGCATGTCCACTTCGGAGTTGGGATAGCCCGCGATTTCGAACGCGCGATACATGATCTCCGGCTTGTGGTTGCGGATCGCGCCCGAGACCAGTTCATAGCCGTTGCAGGCCAGATCGTATTGATAGCCGAGCGCCTGAAGCGGATCGCCGTCCAGCGCCTCCATCCCGCCCTGCGGCATCGAGAACGGGTTGTGCGAGAAGTCGATCTTGCCGTCCTCGGTCTTCTCGTACATCGGGAAATCGACGATCCACGCGAAGCGGAAGGTGTCGGTCTCACTGAGGCCAAGCTCCGTGCCGATGACGTTGCGCGCACGGCCTGCGACCCCCTCGAACGCCTCGGGTTTACCGCCGAGGAAGAAAGCGGCGTCGCCGACGCCGAGGCCGAGTTGCTGGCGGATCGCCTCGGTCCGCTCAGGCCCGATATTCTTGGCGAGGGGGCCTGCGGCCTCCATCCCTTCGCCCTGATCCCGCCAGAAGATATACCCCATGCCGGGCAGGCCTTGCTCCTGCGCGAACTTGTTCATGCGGTCGCAGAACTTGCGAGAGCCGCCCGTGGGCGCGGGGATGGCGCGGACTTGCGTGCCCTCCTGCTCCAACAGTTTGGCGAAGATCGCGAAGCCGGAACCTGCGAAATGCTCGGACACGTCCTGCATGATGATCGGGTTGCGTAGGTCGGGCTTGTCCGAGCCGTATTTGGCCAGCGCCTCGGCATACGGAATGCGGGGCCAGTCGGTGTCGACCTTGCGCCCGCCGCCAAACTCCTCAAACACGCCCTGGATGACGGGCTGCACGGTGGCGAAGATGTCCTCCTGCTCGACGAAGCTCATCTCCACGTCCAGCTGGTAGAAATCGGTGGGGGAGCGGTCGGCGCGCGGGTCCTCGTCGCGGAAACAGGGCGCAATCTGGAAATACTTGTCGAAACCGCCGACCATGATCAGCTGCTTGAACTGCTGGGGGGCCTGCGGCAGCGCGTAGAACTTGCCGGGATGCAGGCGCGAGGGCACGAGGAAATCGCGCGCGCCCTCGGGGCTGCTCGCCGTGATGATCGGCGTCTGGAACTCGTTGAAGTCAATGTCCCACATCCGCTTGCGAATCGACTTCACCACGTCAGACCGCAGGATGATGTTGTCATGCAGCGACTGGCGGCGCAGGTCGAGGAAGCGGTATTTCAGGCGCGTTTCCTCGGGGTAGTCCTGATCGCCAAAGACCGGCAGCGGCAGTTCGTCCGCCTTGCCCAGCACTTCGAGACCGCGCACATAGACCTCGATCTCTCCGGTCGGGATATTGGGGTTCACCAGTTCGGGGTCGCGCGCCTTGACCGTGCCGTCAATGCGGATCACCCATTCGGAGCGGACCTTCTCCAACTCGGAAAACACCGGGCTGTCGCTGTCGGCCAGAACCTGCGTCATGCCGTAATGGTCGCGCAGGTCGATGAACAGCACGCCGCCGTGATCGCGAACCCGATGGACCCAGCCCGCCAGCCGGATATCGTCGCCCACATTGGTGGAGCGGAGGTCGGCGCAGGTATGGCTACGATAGGCGTGCATTTTATCTCTCCCGGATGGGCGTGCGCTGGATGCGGACGGTCCGCGCCGATACACCGCGCCGGGGCTGCGAAGTCAAGGGAGCGCGGCTCAGCGCCGTGTCGCGAAGAACCCCCGCAGCAGTTCCGTTGCCTGCGCCTCGCGGATGCCGGGATAGATCTCGGGGACGTGGTGGCATTGGCGATGGGCAAAGACCCGCGCCCCCTGCTCCACCCCACCGGATTTCGGATCGGACGCACCGTAATACAGCCGCGCGATGCGGGCAGCGGCGATGGCACCGGCGCACATCGGGCATGGTTCCAGCGTCACATGCAGGTCGGCCCCCGTCAGCCGCTCCTGCCCCAGCGCCTCGCAGGCGGCGCGGATCGCCAGAATCTCCGCATGGGCGGTGGGGTCGTTCAGCGTCCGCGTCCGGTTGCCCGCGGCCGCGATCACCTGTCCGTTCAACGTGATGACCGCGCCAACCGGCACCTCACCCAGCGCCGCGGCGGCCTGCGCCTCGACAAATGCTGCATCCATATGGGAGTTGAAACGTGTCATGCCCCTGTCTGCCCGCCCCCCACGAAGCGTGCAAGCCCCCGGCGATCCGTGAAAACCCGTTCACTTTCCCCAAATATCCCCGCCGGAGGCACCTGCCCCCACACCCACCATTGCGCCAAACGCTTGCCGCGCGTATGCGAAGCGGATGACCAGTACCACACCTCAGGGCGAGCGGATCGCCAAACGCATGGCGCGCGCCGGTCGCGCCTCCCGCCGCGAGGCCGAGCGCCTGATCGGTGAGGGGCGCGTGCGCGTGAACGGCAAGACCATCGACAGCCCCGCGCTGAACGTCACCGCCTCCGACCGGATCGAGGTGGACGGCATCCCGCTGGCCGCAGCCGAGGCACCGCGGATGTGGCGTTATTACAAGCCGGTCGGCCTCGTCACATCCGAGCGGGACGAAAAAGGCCGCCCAACCGTGTTTGATCGCCTGCCCGAGGATCTGCCACGGGTGCTCAGTGTCGGGCGACTGGATCTGAACTCCGAAGGCCTGCTGCTGCTGACGAATGACGGCGAGTTGAAGCGCAAGCTGGAATTGCCCTCGACCGGGTGGACCCGCAAGTACCGGGTGCGCGCCAAGGGCAATCCGACGGAGCAAACGCTGAAACCGCTGGAACGCGGCATCGTGATCGACGGTGAGAAATTCCGCCCGATGTCGATCAGCATCGACCGGGTTCAGGGCGCGAATTGCTGGCTGACCATCGGGCTGAAGGAAGGCAAGAACCGCGAGATTCGCCGCGCCCTCAACGAGGTCGGACTGGACGTGAACCGCCTGATCCGCGTCAGCTATGGCCCGTTTCAACTGGGTGAGATGAAGGACGGCGAGGTCGAGGAGATTCGCGGCAAAATCCTGCGCGACCAGTTGGGCATCAAGGCCGAACCGCAGGCGGTGCAGCGCGCGAAACAAACTGGCGAGCCGTACAAGCGGGCCGCGAACCCGTCGAAAAGCCTTCGCAAGCGGAAGTAAGCACAGCGTAGAGTTTCGATATTTCTAGAGCAAAGTCGGCCACTGCTAGGGCCTGCGTTTCAGATAATCAGTGATGGCGTCGAGCGCGGCGCGGATCGGGGCTTCGTTGCGGGCCTCATGATGCGAGACGAGCCATTGTTCGCTGCGCAGATCGGCAATCGGCTCCGACAGGCGGGTCAGACCCTCCATGCGTCCGCCGACAAAGGTCGGCAGGACGATTCGCCCGATCCCGGCGCGGGCCAGCGTCGCGGCCAGATGCGGGGTGTTGGCCTTCGCCGTGACAGCATCGCCGTAACGATCCAGCACCCAGCGCATTGAGGGGGTGATGGGCGCGCTCCATGACGCGCCGATCCAGCCTTGCACATCGGCGTTCGCGGCGTAGACGGCATAATCCACCCAACCGATTTGACGTCGCGCGACCCACGGCTGTTCGGGCCGTCGGTTGCGGATGCCGATATCGACCTCACGCCGCGCGATATCCAGATCGAGGTCGCAATACATGAATTCGGGCAGCCAGGGCGCTGATGCCGTCCAGTACTCGGACAGGTTCTCAGCCAGATCCTGCGCCGTCCACGTTCCGGCGGAGATGCGGACACTGACCCGGCCGGCGCCTGCATCGCGCCACAGGGCAATCTGACGGGCGGCGTCCTCCATCGTGCGGGTCCGTTCGAACAGGACCTGACCATCGGCGGTCAGGGTATAGCCCGCCGCGCCATGAACGAACAATCTGCGCGACAGCTCTGCCTCGAACAACTTCATCCGACGGCTGAGGGTCGCGGGGCTGACACCCAGTTCGACCGCCGCACGCGACAGACCGCCGGTGCGCGCGATGGCGGCGAAATAGGCGAGGTCGTTCCAGTCGGGGGCGGTTTTCATTTCTGCAAATCCACATCCGGTTTCAGGGGCTGAGCGCCACGCGGTCGGCTGGCTACCTTTGAAGCAGATCGAAAAGGAGAGCCGCCATGATGCCGGTCATTCGTCCCCTGACTATCCCGGATCAGCCTTGCACTGAATACAAAAAGGAGCAGGAGAGCTTTGCACGGATGCAAGTCGAATTGCGCCCAGCGCGGATGGACACGGTACTGAGAGGGGTCCGGGCCTGTCTGCGCAGGCTGGCGGGCACAAAACCGAACCGTAGGCGGTGCACCGCGCAGAACAAACTGGCGAGCCGTGAACCCGTCGAAAAGCCTTCGCAAGCGGAAGTAAGCGCGGCGACGATGGATTTGGATATTTCTGGAGCAAAGTGGCGGCGGTCCCTCGGAAGGGGCCGCCGCTTATGCGTTATGGTCAGGGCCTTTATGGGGTCAGGACGACCTTGACGCAGTCGTCATTCTTGTCGCGGAACGTCTCGTAGAGGTCCGGCGCGTCCTCCAGCTTGCCGCGATGGGTAATCAGGAAGGTGGGGTCGATGCGGCCCTCCTGAATGTGCTCCAACAGCGTGGGGGCGTGCTGCATGACATGGGTCTGGCCCATGCGGAAGGTCAGCCCCTTGGCGAAGGCGGCGCCGATGGGGAACTTGTCCACGATCGCGGCATAGACGCCGGGGATCGACAGGATGCCGCCCTTTTGCGTACACATGATGGCTTCACGCAGAACGTGCGGACGACCGGTTTCCTGCATCGTCGCGGTCTTCACCTTGTCGTAGATGGTGTCGATCACGCCAGTGCCGTGGGCCTCCAACCCGACCGCGTCGATGCTCTTTTCGGGAAGCATGCCGTTGGTCAGCTCCATCAGGGCATCATAGGGTTTGACCTGCGAATGATCGATGATCTCGGCACCATGAGCCTTGGCCATTGCCAGACGCTCCGGCACGTTGTCGATCACGAAGACACGCTCGGCACCCAGCAGCAGGCAGGATTTCAGGGCGAACAGGCCGACAGGACCAGCGCCCCAGATTGCGACGGTGCTGCCCGGTTTGACCTCAGCGTTCATAGCGGCCTGCCAGCCGGTGGGAAAGATATCGGAGAGGAACAGGACCTGCTCGTCAGTCAAGCCGTCCGGAACTTTCAGGTGGGTGGCGTCCGCAAACGGGATGCGGACATATTCCGCCTGACCGCCATCGTAGCCGCCGTAAAGGTGCGAGAAACCGAACAGACCCGCAGCCGCCTGCCCAGTGATCGCGGCCAGTTTCTCGGCATCGGGGTTGGATTCATCGCAGAGCGAGAATTGCTTGTTCTGGCACCAATGGCAGTGGCCACAATTGATGGTGAACGGCACCACAACACGGTCGCCTTTCTTGAGGTTGCCAACGCCGGAGCCGACATCCTCAATCACGCCCATGAATTCATGGCCAATGATGTCGCCGGTTTTCATCTCTGGCATGAAGCCGTCGAACATATGCAAATCGGACCCACAGATCGCGGTGGAGGTCACGCGGATGATGGCATCGCGCTCATGACCGATGATGGGATCGGGATGGGTATCGACGCGGAAATCTCCGGTACCGTGATAGGTTACGCCACGCATGGGGGGCTCCTTGAAACGCTGAATAAAAATACTTGAACAGGTCGTTAACCATCTGACGAGCAAGGAGTTCCCGTTTTCCGAGCGCGTTTCCACTGTGCGGAAAACGTGAGGAAGCCTCCCTTGGCGTAAGGCCAATGAAGACAGGGTTTTCAGATTTTCAGGAGAGAGGGTGGGTGGAGGGCGGCCAACTGGGGCCGCCCTCCATCGTCAGGCTTATAGTTCGGGGTAGATCGGGAAGCGGTCGCACAGGTCCTTAACCCGCGCGCGGACGGAGGCTTCGACCTCGGCGTTGCCGTCCTCGCCATTCGCGGCCAGGCCATCGACGACCTCCACGATCAGCTTGCCGATCTGCTCGAATTCCGCCTCACCAAATCCACGGGTCGTACCTGCGGGTGTACCAAGGCGGATGCCCGAGGTCACCATTGGCTTTTCGGGGTCGAAGGGGATGCCGTTCTTGTTGCAGGTGATGTGGGCACGGCCCAGCGCCTGCTCCGTGGCGTTGCCCTTCACGCCCTTGGGGCGCAGATCGACCAGCACCAGATGTGTGTCGGTGCCGCCGGTCACGATGTCGATCCCACCCTTCATCAGCGTGTCCGCCAGCTTTTGCGCATTGGCGATCACCTGCGCCTGATAGGTCTTGAATTCGGGGCGCAGCGCCTCACCGAACGCAACAGCCTTCGCAGCGATGACATGCATCAGGGGGCCGCCCTGAATGCCGGGGAAGATGGCGGAGTTCACCTTCTTGGCAATGGCCTCATCATTCGTGAGGATCATGCCGCCGCGCGGGCCGCGCAGGGTCTTGTGCGTCGTGGTGGTCGCAACATGGGCGTGCGGGAACGGCGAGGGATGGTGGCCTGCGGCGACCAGCCCGGCGAAATGCGCCATGTCCACCAGCAGGTAGGCACCGACGGAATCGGCAATCTCACGCATTTTGGCGAAATCGACCTGGCGCGGAATGGCGGAGCCGCCGGCGATGATCATCTTGGGCTGATGTTCCGTGGCAAGGCGCTGAACCTCCTCATAGTCGAGCAGGCTGTCCTGACGGCGCACACCATATTGTACGGCGTTGAACCATTTGCCCGACTGGTTCGGCTTCGCCCCGTGGGTCAGGTGGCCGCCCGCGTCCAGGCTCATCCCCAGAATCGTGTCGCCGGGTTTCAGCAGCGCGGTGAACACACCCTGATTGGCCTGCGAGCCGGAATTGGGCTGCACATTGGCGAAATCACAGCCGAAAAGCTGCTTGGCGCGGTCGATGGCCAGATTCTCGGCCACGTCAACATGCTGACATCCGCCGTAATAGCGACGGCCCGGATAACCTTCGGCGTATTTGTTGGTCAGGACGGAGCCCTGCGCCTGCATCACGGCGAGGCTGACGATGTTCTCGGACGCGATCAACTCGATCTCGTCGCGCTGACGCGTCAACTCATCGGTCATGGAGCCGTAAAGCTCGGGGTCGCGCTCGGCCAGGGGTTGGGTGAAGAAGCCTGCGTCGCGTACGGAATTGGGCATTGTCGTCTCCTCGATGGTATCGTGCATCTCTATGCGGGTTCGCTCCCGCCCATCACTGTCGCGAAACGACGCGGCAAGGCGCGGAACCGAAATTGATCCTGCCGTTGTCCTAAGCCGACGCGCGTCGCGGTGGAACCCTTAACAGGCCTGACCCGTGCGCATAGCGGGCAAACCGGGTTTCGAGTGGCGCGCATGCACGAGCGATCCTGAGAATACGCGCGCAGGTGTAAACGCGGTGCAAAAAGCGGAAATTTGCCTCTTGCACCCCCGAAACGATTCTTCTAGTAACCCCTCACAGCGCGGCGACGACGACCACTCGCCACTGAATGCGCCCTTCGTCTAGTGGTCTAGGACGTCGCCCTTTCACGGCGAAAACACGGGTTCGAGTCCCGTAGGGCGTACCACTTCCTCTCAATAGAGTACCACTTCCTCTCATAGACATGACACCGGACACATCGCATCAGCGATCCTGTCACCGGACTGTCGTGAATTGGCGCTTTACACAGCCGCCATCTGCAACCACGATATCTGGTAGGGCACGTGCATCCCACGCGCCCATATCGACGATCTGACCAGCCCTAGCGGGCCATCCTGCCGGGGCGCACCAAAAAGGAGCGCGGCATGGACACGCTGGAACATTACCTCACGGCAGAGGACGCAGACCCGATCGACATCGTGGAAACACTCGCCTCGCATCATGCGTGGGACTTCGATCGCGTTGCGGACAACCAGATCGCGATGGGCATCGAGGGAAGCTGGCAAACCTATTCGCTGAGCCTCGCCTGGTCCCCCCATGACGAGACGCTGCGCCTGGTCTGCACGTTTGAGCTGGATATCCCCGCCGAACGACGCCCCGCCGTGCTGGAGGTGATCGACGGGGCGAACGACACCCTGTGGTCCGGCAGTTTCACCACCTGGCCCGAACACAACATGATCGTGTTTCGCTACGGGCTGAACCTGGCCGGCGATGCCAGCGCCAGCGGAACCCAGATCGACGACATGATCGCCGCCGCGATCGAGGCGTGTGAGCGGTATTATCCCGCGTTCCAGATCAGTCTGGAGGATGGTGCCTGTCCGCAGCAGGCTCTGGGAATCGCGATGTCACAGGCGTATGGTCGGGCCTGACCTTAAACGTTTGCGGAGGCTCCATGTCGCTGGAGAGAATTGACCGTCAGGGCCTTGTCCTGCTCGGCTGTGGAAAAATGGGATCCGCGATGCTGGAGGGCTGGCTGGCGCGCGGCGTCGCGCCCTCCTCGATATCCGTCATAGATCCCTACCCGTCGGACCGGCTCGAATCACTGGCGCAACAGGGGTTGCGGCTGAACGAGGCGCCCCCCAAGGATCCCGCGATCTGCATTCTGGCGGTCAAGCCGCAGATGATGACGGACGCGCTGCCGCAGATCAGCGATCTGGCGCAGGGGGGCACGATATTCCTGTCCATCGCGGCGGGATCGACGTTGGCCTATTTCGAGCGGGTGCTGGGAGACAAGACCGCCATCGTGCGCGCCATGCCCAACACACCCGCCGCCGTCGGACGCGGCATCACCGCAATCGTGGGCAATGGCGCCGCCGGGGCCGAGGCGCTGGATCTGGCGGAGGAGCTGTTGCAGGCCGTCGGTCAGACCGTGCGGATCGAGGACGAGGCGCAAATGGATGCGGTGACGGCTGTTTCCGGCTCCGGTCCGGCCTATGTGTTCCATATGATCGAGGCGATGGCCGCCGCGGGTGAGGAACAGGGGCTGGACCCCGAACTGGCAATGACCCTGGCCCGCGCGACTGTCGCAGGTGCCGGCGTATTGGCCGAGCAGGCGGACGAGACGCCTGAGCGACTGCGCGTCAACGTAACGTCCAAGGGGGGCACCACCGCAGCGGCGCTGGCGGTCCTGATGGATGAGCAAACCGGTCTGGCGCAACTGATGCGCCGGGCCGTCAACGCCGCGGCGGACCGCTCGCGCGAACTGGGAGAATGACGATGGACAAGAGCTTCAACCCCTTCGACCCCGAAGCGATGATGAAGATGATGCAGCAGATGCCCTTCGCGGACATGATGCCCAAGATGCAGGGCTTCGATCCTGCTGCGCTCAGCGACATGCAAAACCGCAACATGGAGGCGTTTCAGGCCGCAAACTCCGCCGCGTCAGAAGCGTACAAGGATCTGTTCAGCAAGCAGGTCGAGATGATGAAAACCATGATGAGCGAGGCCAAAACCTCGGCCGAGGCCGCCCGCGATCCGGCCAAGGCGCAGGAGGTCATGGCCGCTGGCGTGCAAAAGGCAATGGATCTCAGCACCGAACTGGCGACCGAGGCACAAAAGGCCAACGCGCGCGCCTGGGAAATCGTATCCGCCCGTATGCGCGATTCCATCGCGGAGCTGGAACAGATGGCGAAGCCGAAGTGAGCGACGAGATCAGCTTCGACGACTTCATGAAAGTCGATGTCCGCGTGGGGGAAATCCTCCGCGCGGAGATCTTTCCCGAGGCGCGCAAGCCCGCGATCAAGCTGTGGATCGATTTCGGTGGCGAAATAGGTGAGCGCAAGAGCTCCGCCCAGATCACGGCGCATTACGATCCGACCGTCCTGGTCGGCAAGCAGGTGATGGCGGTCGTGAACTTCCCGCCCCGCCAGATCGGACCGTTCATGTCAGAGGTCCTGGTGCTGGGCCTGCCCGACGCATCGGGTGAGATTGTCCTGATCGGACCGGACGGTCCCGTGCCCGTCGGGGGACGGATGCACTGATGAAGATCTTCGTGACCCGGCGACTGCCCGACAGCGTCATGGCCCGCGCGCGTGGCATGGGCGCGGACCTGCACGACAGCGATACGGTTCTGGAAGATGCGAACCGCGCGGCGCTGCTGCGCGAATATGACGCGGTGGTGTGCACGCTGGGCGACAGGTTTTCGGCGGATATGTTCGCCGGTGATCCGCGCTGCCGTCTGATCGCGAATTTCGGAGTCGGTTACAATCATATTGACGCCGATGCCGCTCGTGCTGCGGGCGTCACCGTGACCAACACGCCCGGCGTGCTGACCGATGCGACCGCCGATCTGGCGATGGCGCTGATGCTGATGGCCCTGCGCCGCGCCGGTGAGGGGGAGCGGATGGTCCGCGCGGATGCGTGGCCCGGCTGGACGCCAACCCAGATGCTGGGCCAAACCGTCACCGGGCGCACTTTGGGCATCGTCGGCATGGGCCGGATCGGTCAGGCAATGGCGCGCAGGGCGCATCACGGCTTTGGAATGCAAGTCCTGTACTACAATCGCTCGGCCAAGGATCTGGATTTTCCGGCGCAACGGCTCGACACGGTCGAGGATTTGGCGGCACAGGCCGATGTGGTGGCAATCCATGCTCCCGGCGGCGCGGAGACCCGGCATCTGTTCGGCGCCGCCGCGATCGCCGCGATGAAACCCACGGGCGTTCTGATCAACACCTCACGCGGGGATGTGGTGGACGAGGGCGCGCTGATCGAAGCCCTGGAATCCGGCGCGATCTACGCCGCCGGTCTGGATGTGTACGAGGCCGAGCCTGTCGTCCCTGCCCGCCTGCGCGCACTGGACAACGCCGTGCTGCTGCCGCATCTGGGCTCAGCCACATTGGAGGTACGTGAAGCGATGGGAAACATGGCGTTGGATAATGTCAAGGCATTCGTGACGGGGCGTCAGGTGCCCAATCCGGTATGAGCGATACGGTCCGAATGCAGGAAGCTCTGGCCGAGGCCTTGCGCGTGGTCGAGGATCTGAACGAGGTCGTCACCGATCAGGCGAACCGGATCGAGTTGTTGGAGCGTCGCGTCAACATGCTTATGACCCGCGCGGCGGAGCAGGAGGCGGATCAGGCCAGCGGTCTGCCCCTGTCGGATCAACGGCCCCCGCATTATTGAGGCTGAGCGCCAGTATGGTTACAGCACACCCTCGGCCTGCGCGGCGTCGGGACGGCGGCGCGGGCGGGCGGTTCGACGCTCCCCTATCGAGCGACAGACCAGGATCACAGGCAACAATCCGAACGCCACGATCACCAGGCTGGGAACCGCCGCCTGCGTCAGCCGTTCGTCTGCCGCCAGCCGGTGCGCCTGCACCGCCAGCGTGTCGTAGTTGAACGGGCGCATGATCAGGGTGGCCGGAAGCTCCTTCATCACATCGACGAACACGATCAGCAGCGCGGTCATCATCGTGCCGCGCAGGATGGGGAAGTGCACCCCCGTCAGCACCCGCCCCGGCGACAGGCCCAGCGTGCGCGCCACCGCATCGACGTTCGGCGCGACAGTGCCCATGCCCGCGTCGATGGCCGACAGGGCCGCCGCAATGAAGCGGGACATATAGGCCACCACCAGCAGCCAGATCGAGCCGGTGAACAGCAGACCCGTGTCGATGTTGAACCGTGCCTCCATCACTGCGTCGATGGCGTTGTCCAGATGGGCGAAGGGCACCAGCAGACCCACCGCGATCACGCCGCCCGGCACGGCATATCCCAGACCGGCCAGCAACAGCATCGCCGTCGTCCTGCGCCCCGGCCGCAGGCGCGCGGCGAAGGCCAGAAGCGTCGCGGCCGCCACCGTCAGCACCGCGGCGATACCCGCCAGTGTCAGTGAGTTCGCCATGAAGGCGCGATAGCGCGGGTCCAGCAAGCTCTGATCCGCCTTCAGCGCCATCAGGCCCAGCATGATGATGGGAATGACAAAGCCGACCATTACCGGAATCGCACAAGCCGTGAACGCGAGCAGTGCCCGCACACCTGACAGCCGTGTCGCATCCATCGCGGACAGTTGGCCCGACACACCGCGCATATGCGCCCGCGCGCGCCCGCGCTGGATACGCTCCAACGTTGCCAGCAGCAGGGCGAAGCCAAGCAGGCACAGCGCCAGTTGCGCCGCCGCCGCCCGGTCGCCCATGGAAAACCACGCCTGATAAATCCCGGTGGAGAAGGTCTGCACCCCGAAATAACTGACCGTGCCGTAATCCGCGATCGTCTCCATCACCGTCAGGGCAACGCCGCCGGCGATGGCGGGCCGCGCGATCGGCAGGCAGACGCGGCGAAACGCCTGCCACGGGGTCTGCCCCAAGGTGCGCGCCGCCAGATAGGCACTGGCCGATTGCTGCCTGAAGGCGGACCGCGCCAGCAGGTAAACGTAAGGATACAGGCAGATGATCAGCATCATCGCCGCGCCACCGGTGGATCGAACCTCGGGGAACCAGTAGTCGCGCCGACCCCAGTCGAACAGCGCGCGCAGGCCGGTCTGCACCGCGCCCGGATAATCCAGCAGCGTCGTATAGGCATAAGCCAGCACATAGGCCGGGAAGGCCAGCGGCACCGCCAGTGCCACCTCAACCAAACGTCGGCCCGGAAAATCGTAGAGTGTAACCAGCCACGCCGCGCCGGTCCCCACCACCGCCGTTCCGGCAGCGACGCACAGGACCAGGATCAGCGTGGTGCGGATGTATCGCGGCAACACGGTCTCGGCCAGCATTTCCCAAGTCTGCAAATCGCCCAGCAGCGCCGCCACGATGGCGGCACACATTGGCAACACGCACAGCGCGGTCACGATCCAGCCCAGTCTGCTTATGCCGTTCTCGCTCACAAGACCCTCAATCCCGACTTCACCGCTCAGGAATAGAACGCCACCGGAGGGAGGGCAAGGTCAGCGGAATGCACGTGAGGGTACCCCCACCCGGCCCACCGCAGCGCACATTGCAGAAAACCATGCTGGATTCGCGGGATGCGCCCGCGCGGCCTTGCGGTTAAACCCGGTTTACAGCACTGTTTTGCGCAAACGTGGGGAGAGACATATGCAGGCCGTTACGCATGAAACCAGACCTATCGGCGGACAAAAGCCGGGAACGTCGGGATTGCGCAAGAAAACCAAGGTTTTCATGACCCCGCATTACGTGGAGAACTTCATCCAATCGACGTTCGACGCGATTGGCGGGGCCAGCGGCAAGACCTTCGTGATCGGCGGCGACGGGCGCTATTTCAACGAGGAAGCCATTCAGGTGATCCTGCGCATGGCTGCGGCCAACGGGGCCGAACGCTGTATCGTCGGCATGGGGGGGCTGCTGTCCACGCCCGCTGCCTCGAACCTGATCCGCGTGCGGGGCGCGGATGGCGGTCTGATCCTCTCGGCCTCCCACAATCCCGGCGGGATAGATGAGGATTTCGGGATCAAGTACAACACGGCGAACGGCGGCCCCGCGCCGGAATCCGTCACGCAGGCGATCTTCGAACGGACACAGAGCCTGACGGAATATCATATCGTCGAAACGCAGGATCTGGATCTGGGCACCATCGGGCACAGCACGCTGGGCGGGATGTCGGTCGAGGTCGTGCACCCGGTTGCGGATTACGCGGCGCTGATGTCCTTCCTCTTCGACTTCGACGCGATCCGACAGTTGTTCGCATCCGGCTTCACCATGAGCTTTGACGCCATGCATGCCATCACCGGCCCCTATGCGCACGAGATTCTGGAGGCTCAGCTGGGTGCCCCCGCCGGCACTGTGGTCAACGGCACCCCCTCGCCCGATTTCGGCGGCGGGCATCCCGACCCGAACCCGGTCTGGGCGCATGAATTGATGAACCGCATGATGGGGCAGGACGCTCCGGATTTCGGGGCGGCTTCGGATGGCGATGGCGATCGGAACATGATCGTGGGGCGCGGCATCTATGTGACCCCGTCCGACAGCCTGGCCGTGCTGGCGGCCAACGCGCATCTGGCGCCGGGCTATGCCGACGGCCTTATGGGCGTGGCGCGATCCATGCCGACCAGCCGCGCGGCGGACCGGGTGGCGGAAAAGCTGGGCATTCCCGCATTCGAGACTCCGACCGGCTGGAAATTCTTCGGCAACCTTCTCGACGATGGTCAGGCGACCCTGTGCGGTGAGGAAAGTGCCGGAACCGGCTCCGATCACGTGCGTGAGAAGGACGGATTATGGGCGGTCCTGCTGTGGCTCAACATTCTGGCCGTGCGCGGGCAGAGCGTGGCGGACATCCTGCACGATCATTGGGCGACCTACGGGCGCAATTACTACTCCCGCCATGATTACGAGGGGGTAAATGCCGGCGCGGCGGAGGCGATGATCGACGATCTGCGCGGGCGGCTGGACAGCCTGCCCGGCACCGAATTCGGACCGCTTCGCGTGATCGAGGCGGACGATTTTTCCTATACCGATCCCGTGGACGGGTCGGTCGCCGCGCATCAGGGCATCCGTATCGTGTTGAGCCAGGGCGCGCGCATCGTGATGCGGCTGTCGGGCACCGGAACGGTGGGTGCGACCCTGCGGGTCTATCTGGAAAAGGTGGAGGAAGACCCTACGAAATTCGACCGCGATCCGCAGGAGGCGCTATCAGACGTGATCGACGCGGCGGAGGCCATTGCGGGCATTCGGGCCGCCACGGGCCGCGACGCACCGGACGTGCGCACCTGACCGGTGCGAAAAGCCATGACGCGGGCCTCGCTCGCAGCCCTGTCGCCATGGCTTTTCAACTGATCGTTTTAACTGGCCCACTTTAACCGGCCATGACCTTCCCTCCTCACATCGATCCAAGCGAGGAGGGAGGGCCGTAAAGGGTTACCCCGAATGCTTCGCTTCGAGCGCCACGATCCGCGCTTCGAGGGATGCGTTCTCCTCGCGGGCCTTTTGCGCCATGGCGCGAACGGCGTCGAATTCCTCACGCGTGACGAAATCACGATCGGCCAGCCAGCGGTCCATCAGGTTCTTCACGGCATTCTCTGCCTCGGAACGGGCGCCCTGCGCCACGCCCATCGCGTTGGTCATCAACTGGCTCACATCGTCCAGAATACGGTTTCTGCTCTGCATCGGTTCATTCTCCTGTCACTGTGGCATTTGATATGGGAGCGGCACAGCCCTGAGGCAAGCGTGACTTGACTTCCCCGTCCTGTCATGGGGTAGGGAACGCAGTTCAACATGAGGCCCAAGACGAGGTAGGCCATGCCCTTTCCAGATATCGACCCTATCGCATTCCAGTTCAGCGTGTTCGGCTTTACCCTCGCGCTGCGCTGGTATGCGCTCGCCTATATCGTCGGCATTGTCGCGGGATGGAGGGTGGCGGCCATGGTGACGCGACGCGATGCCCTGTGGGGCGGCCCCTCGCCGATTACGCCGAAACATCTGGAGGATTTCGTCACCTGGGCGATCCTCGGCATCATTCTGGGTGGGCGTCTGGGCTACGTCCTGTTCTATCAGCCCGGTTATTTCCTGAGCAATCCGGCCGATATCCTGCGCGTCTGGGATGGCGGGATGAGCTTTCACGGCGGGTTCATCGGGATGGGCGTGGCGATCGTCGCCTTTGCCATGCGCAGCGGTATCCCCATCCTCAGCCTGGCGGACATCATCGGGCTGGTCGCGCCCATCGGCCTGTTGCTGGGCCGGGTGGCGAATTTCGTGAACGCGGAATTGTGGGGCCGACCCACCGACATGCCGTGGGGCGTCGCCTTTCCGGGCGCACGAGCACAGACCTGCCCCGATTTCTGGCCCCTCGCCTCCGGTGCGCCGTGCCTGCGCCACCCCTCGCAATTATACGAGGCCGGACTGGAGGGGATCGTGCTGTTCGGGGCTCTGCTGCTGGCGGTCTGGGGGTTCAAGGCGCTGCGGCGTCCGGGACTGGTCACGGGGATGTTCTTCATCGGGTACGGGCTGGCACGGACCTTCGTCGAGTTTTTCCGTCAGGGTGACGCGCAATATGTCAGCGCCGGCAATCCGTTCGGTCAGGTCATCCGCTTCGGTGACAGCGCATGGGCGGGGTTGAGCATGGGGCAGATTCTCTCCCTGCCGATGATCGCCGTCGGCATCGCGTTCGTGCTGTGGTCGCGTCGCAACGCATGAGCGAGCTGGGCGACATCGTGCGGCGACAGATCAGCCTGTCCGGCCCGATCAACATTGCGGATTACATGACCCTGTGCCTGCAGCATCCGCAGCACGGCTATTACATTACGCGCGATCCGTTCGGCGCGGCGGGTGACTTCACCACCGCGCCCGAGATCAGCCAGATATTTGGTGAGATGATCGGCTTGGCACTGGCCCAGATCTGGCAGGATCAGGGCGGTGGAGAGATGGTTCTGGCCGAAGCCGGACCGGGGCGAGGCACCCTGATGGCGGACATCCTGCGCGCGACCGCACGGGTGCCGGGTTTTCACAGCGCGATACAGGTCCACTTGGTCGAGACATCGCCCGTGCTGCGAACGCGACAGGGTGAGGCACTGCACCCGCATCCGGTCACATGGCACGACAGCGTCGGGGATCTGCCCGATGGCCCGGTCCTGTTCGTGGCGAACGAATTCTTCGATGCGCTGCCGATCCGCCAGTTCGTGCGGCAGGGCCGTGGTTGGGCGGAACGCGCCGTGGGATTGCAGGACGGTGCCCTGTGCTTCGGTTTGTTGCCGGCATCGACGCAACCGGTGCTCGACGATCTGTTTGCCGGGGTGTCCGAGGGCACGCTGGTCGAATGGTGTCCCGCCGCCGCGCCGATCCTGCACGACATCGCCGCACGGGTGCGGCAGGGCGGGGCGGCACTGATCCTCGATTACGGGGCGCGCGACGGCACGGGCGATACCCTGCAGGCACTGCGCGCGCAGGCGCCGGTCGATCCGCTGGCCAGCCCCGGTGAGGCTGACCTGACGGCACATGTGAATTTCGGGCATCTGATCCGCGCGGCGGGCCTGCCCCACGGGATCGAGGATCAGGGCGCGTTTCTGGAACTTCTGGGCATTACCGCCCGGGCGCAACAACTGGCCCGGCACCATACGGGTGTTGCCGCCGCACATAGAAGGTTGACGCATCCGCAGGAAATGGGAACGCTGTTCAAGGTATTGGGGCTGAGCGCACACGCGCCCCTGCCCGGCTTTCGCAATTTTACCACCAAGGGTGTTCAAGTCTGATGACGCTGGAAATTCTCGTCTCCGATGGGTTGTCCGATGTTCGGCACGGGTTTTTCACCCGCCGGGGCGGGGCATCGTCAGGCATTTTCGGCGGCCTCAATTGCGGGCCGGGATCGTCCGATCAGGCGGAGGCGGTGCGCATCAATCGCACCCGCGTCGCGACCGCGATGGGCGGCACGCTCGACAGTCTGATCTCACTGCAACAAATCCACAGCCCCGATGTGGTCACGCTGGACGCCATTCCGGTGGAGCGGCCCAAGGCGGACGGCATGGTGACACGGCACGAAGGGTTGATCCTGGGCATCCTGACCGCCGATTGCGCGCCTGTCCTGTTCGCTGACAGCGCGGCGGGCGTGATCGGTGCGGCCCATGCCGGCTGGAAGGGGGCCGTGGGCGGCGTGCTGGAGGCGACGGTCGCGGCCATGCTGGCGCTGGGTGCGACACGTGAAGGCATCCATGCCACAGTCGGCCCGACAATCAGCCAGCGCAATTACGAGGTCGGACTGGATTTCATGGATGACGTGCTGGCCGAGGATGGCGGCAACACCCGGTTCTTCGCCGGGGGCCGCAGTGATGACAAGGTGCAGTTCGACCTGCCCTCCTATGTCGTGGCCAAGCTGCGCAATACCGGGGTCACGGCGGAATGGACCGGACATTGCACCTATGCGGAGCCGGACCGGTTCTTCTCCTTCCGCAGAACGACCCATCGGGGTGAGGTCGATTACGGGCGTCAGATCGCGTGTATCCGTCTGTGAACTGCCCCCTGCCCGACATCTGCCCCCTGTCCGGCATGGTGGTCAGATGATCCGGGTGCTGTTGCTGTTGCTGATGCTGTCACTTGCCGCGTGCAACCCCGTGCCGGATCAGGCCGGACTGGCACCCCGGTCCGCCTTGCTGGCGGAGGATGTCGTCATGACGATCCGTGTCGATTTCCGCAATGATGCCGCGACCGCAGACGCGGTGGCAGCCGAAACCGCGCGCCTGCTGGGACCGGAGTTCCAGTTCAGGACCATGACCGGGCGCGAGTTGATCCTGAACATGACCGGTCGCCTGACCCGCGTGCAGCAGGACGGGGCACCAACGCTGATAATGGATTGGGATGTGCGCGATCAGGGGGGCACCAGCATTGCCCTGTTCCGGGTTGCCATCGTGACGCAGACGACCCTCAGCGGTGGGATCAGTAACCGCGACCGGCGCGGATTGGCGTTCTATACGGCTGAGAAACTGACGCAGCAGGACGGAATTCGTGAGATCGTGCGCGCACGCAGGTCCACGCAGGGCAGCTAGAGCGCGCCGTCCGCGACCCGCGCTTCCAGCACGTCGAACGGCACGCCTGGCTCGTTCTTCGCGTTGCGGATCACCAGCGATGTCTTGACGCTGGCCACATTGTCCGCCGAGGTCAGATCCTCGGTCAGGAAGCTTTGAAAACTCGACAGATCGGGGGCCACGCATTTGAGGATGAAGTCGATCTCACCGTTGAGCATATGGCACTCACGCACCAAGGGCCACGCACGGCAGGCCGCCTCGAACGCGGAGAGGTCCTTCTCCGCCTGCGACCGCAGCGACACCATCGCGAAGACCTGCACCTCGAACCCCAGTTCGCGCGCATTCACCCGCGCATGATAGTCGGTGATATATCCCGTTTCCTCCAACGCGCGGACGCGGCGCAGGCAGGGCGGGGCGGAGATGCCAACGCGGCGCGACAGCTCCACGTTGGTCATACGTCCATCAGCTTGCAATTCGGCGAGGATTTTGCGGTCGATCGGGTCGAGCTTGATGCTGGGCATGGGGGCCTTTAGGTTCGTTACGTGGAAGCCCACGCCAATTTTTCCGTATGATAGGCAAAAGCTCACGGGAACGCAATAATATTTCAGGGACACGCAATAATTGTCACGCAAACGTCTCAACATTGCGATTGTTACGGACGGAAGACCCGCGAACCGTGTTCAGGCCGAGGGGCTGGCACAGGCCATTTCGCGATGTCAGGCAGCGGATATGAGTGTTCATGACGTTCAGGTCAATCCGTTCTGGCGCGGTATGGCGCTGCGACTGACGCGCCATGGATACGGACAGGCACCGCAGGCCGATCTGGTCATCGGGGCCGGCAGGCGTGGCAACGTGATGGCGGCGCAGGCCCGCAGGCTCGGCGCCAGGGCCGTCGCGATCCTCGCTCCGACCGTTCCGCTGAACTGGTTCGACCTGGTGATCACGCCGGAACATGACGGGCTGGAGGCACCGAATGTCATCACGACGCTCGGCTCGCTCAACACCATGACGCCGCAGCGGATCGCGGAGGCGGCCGAGGGGCTGCCCCCCCTCCGCCCCCGCGCGCTGGTCGCGCTGATCGGGGGGCCGTCGAAAAGCGCGGAGTTCGGTCCGCGCGAAACCGACGCCTTGATCGCGGACCTGTCCCGGTTCGAAGCGGCGGGATACACCCTCTATGCCACGCCATCACGCAGGACGCCGCAAACCGTAATCGACGCGTTGCGCGCCCGCTTTGCACGGATGACGGTCTGGGACGGATCCGCGCCCAACCCCTATCCGGGATGGCTGCACATGGCGGATGCGATCCTGGTGACCCGCGACAGCGTCAACATGATCAGCGAGGCGGCGGCGACGGGTCTGCCGCTCTATGTCAGCGGTGCCGGACCGCTCACCCCGAAATTCGCGCGGTTCCAGCAGGCGCTGATCGCGCGCGGGATTATCAGGAACGCGGCGGACGGCCCTGCCCACTGGACCTACCCCCCCCTGCGGGAGGCCGACCGCATCGCGCCCATGGTGATCGAACGCATCGGACTTTAACCCGGCGGCGCGGGTCGCTATATCGTGAGACCAGCCCGAAGGAGCCATATCATGTCCGACACACGTCACACCCGCCTGCTGATCATCGGCTCCGGCCCCGCAGGATATACCGCCGGGGTTTACGGCGCCCGCGCCATGCTGGAACCGCTGCTGATTCAGGGCATCCAGCCCGGCGGGCAGCTGACCACCACAACCGAGGTTGAGAACTGGCCCGGCAACGCTGAGATTCAGGGCCCCGACCTGATGGTCAACATGGAGGCCCACGCCAAGGCGATGGGCACCGAGATCGTCGCCGACCACATCACCTCTCTCGACCTGTCGAAGCGCCCGTTCACGGCCTTTGCCGACAGCGGCACCACCTATACCGCCGACGCACTGGTGCTGGCGACCGGGGCGCAGGCGAAATGGATCGGCCTGCCGTCCGAGGAGAAGTACAAGGGCTTCGGCGTGTCAGCCTGCGCCACCTGCGATGGCTTCTTCTATCGCGGCAAGGAAATCGTGGTGATCGGAGGCGGCAACACCGCGGTGGAGGAGGCGTTGTTCCTGACCAATTTCGCCTCCAAGGTCACCCTGATCCACCGCCGGGATGAGTTGCGGGCCGAAAGGATCCTTCAGGATCGTTTGATGAAGAACGAGAAGATCGTGCCGCTGTGGTTCCACGAGCTGGACGAGGTTCTGGGCGACGACGCACCGTTGGGTGTCACCGGCGTGCGGGTCAAGGACGTGCGCAGCGGTGAGACTCAGGTGATCGACTGCGCCGGCGTGTTCGTCGCCATCGGTCATGCGCCCGCCTCGGAACTGGTGGCGGACAAGTTGGAGACCCATATGGGCGGCTACGTCAAGACGAAGCCGGATTCCACCGCGACCTCGATCCCCGGCGTCTTCGCGGCAGGAGATCTGACTGATCACATCTACCGGCAAGCCGTGACCTCTGCCGGGATGGGCTGCATGGCCGCGCTGGAGGCGGAACGCTTTCTGGCGGAAAACGAGGGGGATACGGTCAGCGAACCCCTCGGCTATGGAGCAGAGGTCGCCTGACCCTAACGGTCGGTGGCCTTGGCGAGCATCTTCGCGATGCGCAGCCACCGACCGAATGCAGAGATAACCGAGAAGACGAACCCCTTCCACCCGCCGAGGATATGGCGTCGAAACACCCACACCTTGATAAACTGCATCGGCATTTCGGTAATCAGCCGCACATATAGCGACCATTGCGACTTGTCTTTTCCAGCTTGCACCTGGAACGTTGTGAGGGGGTCGATTTTCTGGACCAAAGCCCCCCAGCTCGAAAACGAGTAATGGTAAATCGGGCCGTGCAGCTGAACTTCTGGCGCGTCCTGCTGTCCCACGACCCGATCAAAGAGAGGGTGGTCGCGATACCGTCCGGCAGCTTTGTGATAAAACCGCACGACATTGTAATCATCGGCAAAGGGGCGTGGCTTGATGTCGCCCGGATAGACGTTGAGGATGCGGATACGGAACAAAGCAGGCTTCGCATCGGGCAGGATCGCGTCTATCTCATCCCGCAAATCGGGTTGCACGACCTCATCCGCGTCGATGTTCAGCAGCCAGTCGTGGGTGCAACGATCCTCAGCATACCGTTTTTGGGCCCCATAGCCCGCAAAGGGATGATGAAAAACCTTGGCACCCGCAGCCTTCGCAATGGCGATGGTATCGTCGGTACTGCCGGAATCGACCACGATGATTTCATCGGCCCAGTCGCGAACCGCGCTCAGAGTACGCCCCAATCTATCCCCTTCGTTCAATGTGATCAGAAAGACGGAGATAGGGGGCCTGGCAGACATCGGAACCTCAACTTGCGCTTCACCACAACCTGTCCTGTTTCACAGCTGCTTTCAAAGCGCCTTTACAGCCATTTCAGGAAAAGCATGTGGCGTTCCCGTAGGTCAATGTACGCTGACGGGTGCCATCTCGTTCTGCCGCGCGACGATGAATGCCGTCGCCCGGTCTGCGACCAGCGCGATCCGCTCACCCGTATTGGTGTGGATCGCATAGATCGTGGCCTGATCGATCTGGTCGCGAACCTCCTGCGGCAGGTCTGCGGTTGCCACCTGACGCACGTAGACGGTGCGCTCAGTCATCCGGTTCGGTGTTCTTGTTTCGGTCGTCATGATATCCCCTCCTACGCGCGATTGATTTCGATGGTCTGGATCACCCTGTCGGGGGATTTGCGTTCCAGTACGATGTTGAGCAATCCGTGTTCCAGGACCGCGCCGGTGATTTCCACCCCCTCGGCCAGAACGAAGGATCGGCTGAACTGGCGCGCGGCGATGCCGCGATGCAGGAAAACCCGCTCATCCTCCGATTCCACCTGACGCCCGCGGATCATCAATTGGCGATCCTCGACCGTGATGGAGAGGTCTTCCTCGGCGAAGCCGGCGACGGCCAGCGTGATGCGGTAGGAGCGTTCGCCCACCTGCTCGATATTATAGGGGGGATACCCCTCGGATCCGGCCTTGGCCGTGCGTTCGACCAGCCGGTCCAGCTCCTCGAATCCGAGCAGGAAGGGATGCGACGCAAGTGTGTGTCGTGTCATTGTCAGTGTCCTCATAAAGCGACAGCGAAGGCCCCGCGATGCAGCGACCTTCGATATGCAATATGGGAACGAAACCGCGCACACTCAAGATGCTTCACCCCAAGGTGGCAAGTTGGGGGCGGAGCGCATGCGACGCGACGTCAGGCGCGCATGGTGTGTGAACAACGCTAAGCTTCGACAAAACACAACTTTTGGGGAGGCCACCATGCGTGAAGCCGTCATCGTATCATCCGCCCGTTCCGGGCTGACCAAGGCCGGACGCGGCGAATTCAATCGCACTCACGGTGCAAAGCTGGGCGGTGACGTGATCGCCGAGACCGTGCGCCGTGCGGGAATCGATCCCGCCATGATCGAGGATTGCGTGATCGGCTGCGCCTATCCATCCGGCACCACAGGCGGCAATATCGCGCGCCAGATCGTGATCCGCGCCGGTCTGCCGGTCAGCATCGCGGGTGCGACGGTCAACCGATTCTGTTCGTCCGGCCTGCAATCCGTTGCCATGGCGGCGAACTATATCGTCAATGACGGGGCAGACGCCGTGATCGCCGGCGGGATCGAGAGTGTCAGCATGATCTCTCCCAAGCCCGGCCCGATGGACGAGGATCCGTGGCTGCTCAAGCACAAGCCCGAGATCTTCCTGCCGATGATCGACACGGCGGACATCGTGGCCCAACGCTACGGCATCAGCCGCGAGCGGCAGGACGCCTATAGCCTGCAATCGCAACAACGCTATGCCGCTGCGGTCGAGGCGGGAAAATATGACGAGGAGATCATGAAGATCGAAACCGTCATGGCCGTGCAGGATCGGGAGACGAAGGAGATCTCCGAGAAAGCCGTCACCGTCGATCACGACACCTGCAACCGCCCCCAGACCACGCTCGAAGGCCTCGCCTCGCTGGAGCCGGTGCGCGGTGAGGGCAACTTCATCACCGCGGGCAACGCCTCGCAACTGTCGGACGGTGCGGCGGGGGTCATGCTGATGTCGGCGGACGCGGCGAAGGCCGAGGGGAAGCAGGCGCTCGCCACCTTCCGCGGTTTCGCCGTCGCGGGGTGTGAGCCGGACGAGATGGGCATCGGCCCGGTCTTCGCCGTGCCACGCCTGCTGGAACGCACGGGGTTGAAGGTCTCGGATATTGACCTGTGGGAACTGAACGAGGCATTCGCCTCGCAGGTGCTGTATATTCAGGACACGCTGGGCATCGAGGACGCCAAGCTGAACGTCAACGGCGGCGCCATCGCCATCGGCCATCCGTTCGGCATGACCGGCGCGCGTCAGGTCGGCCACATCATCCGCGAGGGGCAGCGCACCGGCGCGAAATGGGCGGTGGTGACGATGTGCATCGGTGGCGGACAGGGGGCCGCGGGGCTTCTGGAAATTCACTGAAGTTGAGATTTGAACCCGGAGAAATCGCATGAATCTGGATTTTACGCCTGAACAGGATGCCTTCCGTGCCGAAGTGCGTGCCTGGCTCGACGAAAACCTGTCCTCACGCCTTGCCGACAAGGTGCGCACGTCCAAACATCTCAGCAAGCAGGACATGGAGGACTGGCACGCGAAGCTGCACGCACGCGGCTGGCTGGCCAACCACTGGCCCGAGGAATATGGCGGCCCCGGCTGGGGCCCGGTGGAGAAGTTCATCTTCGAGGATGAGTGCGCCATGGCCAACGCACCGCGCATCGTGCCGTTCGGCGTCAGCATGCTGGGCCCGGTGCTGCTGAAATACGGCTCGGACGAACAGAAGGCGCATTACCTGCCCCGGATCCTCGACGGCACCGACTGGTGGTGTCAGGGCTATTCCGAACCGGGCGCGGGATCCGATCTGGCCAGCCTCAAGACGACGGCGGTAAAGGAAGGCGATCACTACATCGTCAACGGCCAGAAGACGTGGACGACGCTGGGCCAGCACGCCGACTGGATCTTCTGCCTCGTGCGGACCTCGAAGGAGGGCAAGCCGCAGGAGGGAATATCCTTCCTGCTGATCGACATGAAGACACCCGGCATCGAGGTGCGTCCGATCCACCTGCTCGACGGCGATCATGAGGTGAACGAGGTCTGGTTCAGCGACGTGAAGGTGCCTGTCGAAAACCTCGTCGGGCCCGAGAATCAGGGCTGGACCCTCGCCAAGTATCTGCTGACCTATGAGCGGACGGGCATTGCGGGTGTCGGCTTCTCCACTTCCGCGCTGGCGGAATTGAAGGCCGTCATCGGCAAGACGGAGAAGGCCACAGACCCGCTGTTCGCCGCCCGTGTCGCCCGCGTGGAAATCGCGCTGGAGAACATGAAGACGACGAATATGCGCGTTCTCGCCTCCGCCGCCGGGGGGGCCGCGCCGGGGGCCGAAAGCTCCCTTCTCAAGATCAAGGGCACCGAGATTCGGCAGGAAATCAACGCCCTGTTCATGCGCGCGATGGGACCGCAGGCGCAGCCCTTCATCTCCGAGGCGCTGGAGGAGGGCTATAACGGCCCCGAAATCGGGCCGGAGGGCGCCGCGTGGGCGGCCAAGGACTATTTCAACAACCGCAAGCTGTCGATTTTCGGCGGCTCCAACGAAATTCAAAAGAACATCGTCTCCAAGGCGATGCTCGGATTCTGAGGGCCCGACATGGATTTCAACCCGACGGACGACCGCCGTATGCTCGGCGACACGCTCGACCGGTTTTTGACCGGGCGCTACGACCACACCACACGGATGAAGATCGCGGGCAGTGATGCCGGATGGTCGCGTGAAATGTGGGAGGAGATGGCCGAACTGGGCCTGATCGGCGCCCTGTTCACCCAGGATCAGGGCGGTTTCGGCGGCGAAGGTGCCGACATTGCGCTGATCTTCGAACGGCTGGGCCGCGCATTGGTCGTGGAGCCCTTCCACGGCGCGCTGGCCGCGGCGGCGCTGACACAGGATCAGCGGGGGGAGGTCATCGCCGGCAGCCTGATCCCGATCTTTGCCCATTCCGAGGCAGGCACAGCCTTCGACCCGGATCGCCTGAGCGCGAAGGTGGAAAACGGCGTTCTGACCGGCAGCAAGGTCGCGGTGGCGAATGCCGAGGCCGCCGATATCTTCGTCGTCTCCGCGATGGAGGGCGACACCCCTGCCCTGTTCGCCGTGCAGGCCGCCGATGCGCACCTGACGCCCTATCCCCTGATGGACGGCGGGCGGGGCGCGGATGTCCGATTCGACGGCGCATCGGCCACCCGGTTGGACATGGCCCCTGCCGATCTGCTCGACACCAGCCTGCTGGCCTTGTCAGCAGAGGCATTGGGCCTGATGGAGCGGTGCAAGGACACCACGGTCGAATACCTCAAGACGCGCAAGCAGTTCGGCGTGCCGCTGTCCAAGTTCCAGGCACTGCAACATCGCGCCGTCGATATGGTGACGGAGATCGAGCAGACCCGATCCGCCGTCATCAATGCCGGCCACCATCTGGGCACGGACAAGGGGGCCAAATACGCCGCCGCCGCCAAATACACCGCCGCCACAACCGGGCGTCTGATAGCGGAGGAGACGATACAGCTGCATGGCGGCATCGCGATGACATGGGAATACGATGTCGCCCACGCGGCCAAGCGGCTGGTGATGTCGGCGCAGATCATGGGGGACGAGGATGTCCACCTGATGCGTTTCGCCGCACTCTGACCGCTGACTGTACGGAACCGCTCTGCGCGGTGTACAGTACCGCGCAGAAACCGGACCGGGACGCTCGCAATGTTCAACTCACTGGCAGGACGGGTCCTCGCGCTGACAGTGATTTTCGTCATGGTTGCGGAAATCCTGATCTTCGTGCCGACCGTTGCCCGCTTTCGCACGGACTATTTGCAGGAACGGCTGGAGCGGGCGCAGATCGCCTCGCTCTCCATCCTTGCGACACCCAACGACACGATCGCTCCGGAACTGGAACAGGAACTATTGGCCAATGCGGGGGTGACCAATATCGTTCTGCGCCGTGACTTCATGCGCGAACTGGTCTTGACCTCACCCATGACCGATATGGTGGCGGAGACCTATGACCTGCGGCAGGCGGGACCTGTCGAACTGATAAGCGATGCGCTGTATGTGCTGGCCCTGGGGGGGGATCGCCTGATCCGGGTGATCGGATTGCCCGTGCAGGGCGGTGGCACCGCGATCGAGATCACCCTGCCCGAAACACCGCTGCGTGAAGCGCTGATCAGCTATGGCCTGCGTATTCTGGGACTGTCGCTGCTGATCTCGGTCATCACCGCATCCCTGCTGCTGACGGCGGTGGACCGCTTCATCGGCGTGCCGATCAAGCGGGTGATCGGCCATATGGCGGCGTTCCGGGATGATTATCAGAACCCCGACAGGGTGATCCGTCCCGAATCCAACCTGCGTGAATTTCGCAGCGCCGAACAGGCGATGTCCGACATGCAGGTGCGGCTGATTTCCGCGCTGCGTCAAAAGGACCGCCTCGCCACGCTGGGGGAAGCCGTAGCCAAGATCAGCCACGATCTGCGCAACATGCTGACGACGGCCACGCTGATAGCGGACCGGCTGGAAAATTCCGCCGATCCCGCCGTCCGTCGCACGGCGCCCAAACTGATCAACTCGCTCAATCGTGCGGTCAGCCTGTGCGAAAGCACCCTGAGCTTTGGCAAGGCCGAGGAAGCCGCGCCAGAGCGGCGCATCGTCGATTTGCACGCCCTGGTCGACGATGTGTTCGACGCGGAATTGCTGGTCCGCGACGGAGGCGGGGCAAGCCGTGTAAGCTTTGCCAACGAGGTCGCGCCGCAGACGAGGATCGAGGCCGATCCCGAACAGTTCTACCGCGTTCTGCTCAACCTGGTGCGCAACGCACGGCAGGCGATGGAAAACCAGCCCGAAGGCGGCAAGGTCGTCATTGCCTGCGACGCACGGCCCGGCGAACATTGCATCACGGTCAGCGATACCGGGCCGGGATTGCCGACCAAGGCGATTGAGCATCTGTTCAAGCCGTTTCAGGGCGGACAGCGGCGCGGGGGCAGCGGACTTGGCCTCGCAATTTCAGCGCAACTGGTGCTGGGCCATGGCGGACGGCTGGAATTGGCGGAAACAACGACGGCGGGAACAACCTTCGTTATCACGCTTCCGACCCGAGATTTGCGCCTGGTCGCCCAGACCCCGATTTCGCCCTTGCAAACCCGTATGGGCGGCGATAGGTAGCCTCCACGACGCGCCGATAGCTCAGCTGGATAGAGCACCAGACTACGAATCTGGGGGTCGGGGGTTCGAATCCTCCTCGGCGCGCCATTTTTCCATGTGAAATATAAGATGGCTCTGACCTTACGTCATCATCTGACCCAATTGGGAAAATCCGGCATGGCCGCCGATAATGCAGACCGCAGCGAACGGCCTAGAAACGAGGGTTATTGTACATCGCGGAATGGCCACTGTGCACACCGAGCTGTCATTTATAAAAGCAGAACTTGGACATTTCGCGCGCTATGACCAATACAGCCTACATGATTGGGAAAGACACTCATATTGTCGCCAGGTCAGCCGGTATCCCCATGGCGGAATGTCGGGATGGCTATTACGCCAACTAATCACGCCGATTGCCGATCTCGGCCTCGTCCTCCCTTTTTTCTAAAGATAAACATGGCACAGAATATCTACGACAATCCCGACTTCTTCGCTGGCTACAGCCAACTTCCCCGACAGGTGGACGGGCTGGAGGGCGCGCCGGAATGGCGGGCAATCCAAACCCTGCTACCAGAGCTTTCCGGCAAGCGTGTGGCGGACCTAGGCTGTGGCTTCGGCTGGGCCTCACGTTGGTTTCTCGATCAGGGGGCAGCCTCGGTTCTCGGATTCGATCTGTCTCAGAACATGATCGAACGTGCGAAGGCTGACACAAAGGATGCCGGTATCGAATACCAGATTGTCGATCTGGAAACGCTTGATCTGCCCGAGGCGGCGTTTGATCTGGTCTATAGCGCTCTGACCTTCCACTATGTGCGGGATTTTGTGCGGCTGATCCGTATGATTTACACAGCGCTGGCCCCCGGCGGAGACTTGGTCTTCACCATCGAGCATCCGATTTTCATGGCAGCGGCCCATCCGCATTGGACGCTGGACGAAGACAGACGAAAGACATGGCCCGTAAATGGCTATTCTATTGAGGGTGAGCGCCGCACAGACTGGCTCGCCAAAGGCGTACTGAAGCATCATCGAACCTTGGCGACCACGATTAACACACTGATCGGCGAGGGGTTCGAATTGCGCCGGATGGCAGAGTTTGCACCCACAACTGATCAAATCGCCGAGGTCCCAGAACTTGCTGAAGAACTGGAGCGGCCAATGATGTTGCTGGTTTCGGCACGCAAGCGCTGACCCCATCTGCCACCCGGACAGTGAGACTGGGCGACGGGTTATGGAGGGGTGAAAAAGTTTTTCGAGACCTTTTTACATCCGCATAACCCATCTCAAATCACCGCTTTGACACGCCCCATTGATGATGTTCAGAAAACCGGCGAGATCGACGCAGAGCTATCCGACGATCCAAATTCCACCTTTCGTGTGAAACGACTTTTCCGTGCGAAGCGCACACAGGACTATCCCCTGCGCTGTGAGCAGCGCCCTCAGTCTTGGATATAAACGGGGGCCGGATTCGCCAGCTTGCCACGCGCGAAGTCCCAGCTGGCGTTCAGCAGCCGGACCATCACCTCGACCTCCTCGTCATCACGCGGGGCGAAGGCCATTACCGCTGTCGCCGGGATGTGTCCCGACCTTGCCATGGGGTGCAGTTCGCCCCAGCCCTTTGCAGTCAGTTCATCGACGACCGGCAAGGGAAGCATCATGTGCGATGAGCCGTCATAGGCCGGGTGCACATGGGCGAATTCGCGGCCGATAAGGAAGGCCTCACGCGGGCCGCACGCGTGAACGTGCGAAAGGACCAAGGCCTCCGCTCCGGGCACCGAGATCCCCGAAGCCCGGCGTTCGACGAAGGGCAGTTCGAATGCGCGGCGTTTGAACAACGCGTGAACCTCTGCCGGTGCGTTTTGCGTGACCTGTTCGTGCGGTGCGCAGCCCGTGGTTTGCGGGCGCGGACCTGTGCGGAATGGCAATTCGAAACTCATGATATCACCCGAATCTGAAGGCGCTTTCGACTGCGCCCATTACATGATCTTCCAATGTCTTGACCCCCCGATCCGCCCCTGCGGCGCCGGCCACGACATGCAGCGGGATCAGATGTTCCTCACGCGGGTTCGCCTCACGCGCGCCGGGGGCCTGCGCCCAGTTCGTCAGCATTGCGTTGCGGTGGGCGGGATCGGGATGCGTGACCGCTTCACTCAGCCAGCGGTCGAAATCCAGACCGGCGATGGCACCCGCCGCCCCGCCGCGCATCGCACGCATCATCACTGCCATATTGTGATAGGTGTTGCCCGATCCGATGATCAGGACGCCTTCGTCGCGCAGGGGGGCGAGCGCCTGACCCGCCTTCAGATGTGCCTCCGGGTCCAGATCGCCGCGCAGGCTGAGCTGTACGGTGGGGATACCGGCATTCGGGAAGGCCACCTTCAGCGGCACGAAGACGCCGTGGTCGAATCCACGCCTGGAATCGGTGCCAGCGTCAAAGCCTGCGTCCTGTAAAAGCCTGCTTACACGGTTCGCCAACGCCGGATCGCCGGGCGCGGGCCAGGAGATTTCATAGGTGCTGGGTGGAAAACCGGCATAGTCGAACAGCAGCGGCGGTGCCGGGTTGGATTGTACGGTAAACTCCCGCTCCTCCCAGTGGCCGGAAATCACCAGCAGCGCCTTTGGCTTCACCGGCAGACTGGCGGGAAGGGCCTCCAGAAACGCGCGGTGCCTGTCCCACGTATCGGGCGGATTCCATTCCATGAAAAAGCACGGGCCGCCCCCATGAGGAATGAAAAGAGTTGGCATCGGGCTCATATCTGTCTGTCCTTCCGGGGTTGACTGGGGATCTCCGGCGTTCGCTGATACGGCATAGTCGATTGCAGCCTAAAATAAATCAGGTACTTAAAAGTAACCACCTCAAGAGAGTACACGATGGCCAAGACCGCGCCGCAATGCCCGATGGATTCGCTACTTCGCCTGCTGATGGGGCCATGGACCACCTATATCATCTGGGTTCTGAGCGATCAGGGCCCGCAAAGGTTCGGCGCCCTGAAACGCGCCGTGCCGGGAATATCCACCCGGATGCTGACCGAACGCCTGCGAATGCTTCAGGGTGCAGGGGTCATCTGGCGCGTTCAGGAGGAGACGATCCCCCCCGCGGTGACCTATGGCCTGACCTCTCGCGGACGTGAATTGCGGAGCATTCTGGATGCCTTGGGCGATATCGCGGAACGATGGAGGGATGAGGGTGTTTTTGCCGGCGAGGTTTCAGGAACCACCTGAGTTGCCAATCAGCGCGGGGTTTTCTGCGTTGAAAGCCTGAAAAAGCCACACCGAGACCAATACGCACGGCCTTGCAGACGCCTCGAAATTGCTGCGCAGAACGGCCCGATTCGACCACTTGACCCCACAGATGGCCCGCACTACCTCTTGCCGGGATTTAACCGACCGGACGGTACAGTTGTGAAGCGAATTATGCAGGCAAAGGTATCGGGGGACGTAAAAGCATCCGGTCAGGCAGGGGTATCCGGCAACGCATCTGCCAGAATACTCGAAGCGGCCCGCGCGATCGCCACCCGTGAAGGGGTCGGAAAAATAACGATCCAGGCGGTCGCAAGGGAGGCACGTCTCAGCAAGGGTGGAGTGCTCTACAACTTTCCCACAAAGCAAGCGCTGCTTTGCGGGCTGATGGATCAGATGCTGTCCGAGCATCGGAAGATAATGACGAGGTTGCCGGAACAGCATCCGGTACGAACTTTACGGGGTCATCTGGAAACGGTTTTGCAATCGCAGGACACTTGCGACGACCTGTCGATGGCGATACTTGCCGCCGCCGCATCCGATCCGCGACTGCTCGATCCACTGCGAGCTGATCTGACTGGCGATCTTGAACGTATACTGACTGACACGCGAGACGCCGAGGCTGCGATGATTGTCGTTCTGGCGATACAGGGGCTGCGTTTTCAGAGGCTTCTGGACCTTCCGGATGGCGGTGCGGACGTCAAAAAGCGCGTCATCGCGAGATTAAGGACTATGATTGATGAACTCGAATAAAACGAACCGCAGTTGGAAACGGATCGCTTCTGTCATTGCGATCATGGCTGCGGCGACCCTGGCTGTGCCGTTCCTTCCCTGGTCGCTGACGGATTTGTGGGCTCAGACAACAGCAGACGCTGAGGATGCACCGGTCGAGGCAACCAGCGCACCCCAGGCCGATCGCCCAGTCACGGTCGAGGTGACTCGCGTGCTCAGCCGTATCATCAATCAATCCCGCACCGTTGCCGGCCGCGTCGAACCCGCGCGCACGGTGGACATCGCGTTTCAGGTGCCGGGGCAGATCATCTCGCTCGACGTGGAGCCGGGCGATAGAATTCCCGAAGGCGGCGTGATTGCGTCGCTCGATCAGGCTGATTTCAACCTTGCCGTCGATCGGGCCCAGGCCTCGTTTGAACTCGCGAATTCCGAGCTTCAGCGGGCGGAGAGTCTGGCCGAGCGGGGGGTCGCGGCCGATTCCCGGCTCGATACGGCGCGCGCGCAGTTCGCCCAGTCGGACGTCGCGCTGCGGGAGGCGCAGCGGCGTTTGTCCCAGACGCAAATCGTTTCGCCCTTCGATGCCATCGTGGCGCGTACCTTCGTCGAGGAATACGTCAACGTCACCTCCGCCGCGCCTGTCGCCCGCCTGCAGGATGTCAGCGAGATGCGGATCATGATTTCGTTGCCGGAGGAGCTTGCCGCCATCGCGCGGTCCGCGCCCGATGCCTTCAACATCGTGGCCCGTTTCCCCGCCGTGCCGGGATACACCGCAACGCTGGCACTTCGCTCATTCTCGACCGATGCCGATCCGACGGCGCAAACCTATGATCTGGAGTTCGCAATCACAGGCGATATCGATCCGCGCCTCTTGCCCGGCATGACAGCGGAAGTGCGCATCGTGATCGCGGCGGGCAACAATCAGATGGAATCCGTCATCGTTCCCGTTTCGGCGATCGATACGACCAGCCGAACCGATCCGTCCGTTTGGATCTACGACCCAGCCACCGATCAGGTGCAGCGCAGGACGGTGCAGCTGGGGCTGCCGGTCGATGACGAGATTATTGTCATTGAGGGCCTGGAGGGCGACGAGGTCGTCGTTTCCGGCGGTTGGTGGCGGCTCAGAGACAACCAGACAGTAGCGGTTTCGGGTTTCTGATCCCGTATTCAAGCAGAACCGGATAGATCCATGGCATTCAGTATCTCACGCGCGAGCATCAAACGTCCTGTGGCGGTTTGGCTCGCCATCATCTTCTGTCTCGTTGGCGGTTATTGGGGGCTGACCACGGTGGGTCGTCTCGAAGACCCCAGCTTCACCCTCAAGACGGCGCTTGTCTTCGTGCCCTATCCCGGCGCCACAGCCGAGGAAGTTGAAGAGGAAGTTGCCGACGTCGTGGAAAACGCGCTGCAACAGATGAAGCAGCTCGACCGGGTGGAATCGAAGTCCATGCCCGGCATGGCGCAGATCACCGTCGAGATCGAGATGACCTATGGCCCGGATGAAATTCCGCAGGTCTGGGACGAGATGCGACGCCGCATCAGCGACGTCGAGGCGCAACTTCCCACAGGCGCGCAGCCGCCGATCATCAACGATGATTTCGGCGACGTTTATGGCATGTTCTATGCGGTCACGACCGAAGGGTTGAGCCCGGCGGAACAGCGCGATCTGGCGACCCGCCTGCGACTGGGCCTGATCACTGTCGATGGTGTTGCCAAGATTGAGGTTCAGGGTCTGACCGAAGAGGTCATCAATATCTCCATACCCTCTTCGCGCCTAACGGAACTGGGCCTGCCGCCAAACCAGATCCTGGGCCTTCTGGCGGATGAAAATCAGGTTCTGAACAACGGTGCGATTACAGAAGGCCCCGCCCGGATCAGCCTGTCGGTTCCACCCGGCTATGTCAGCCCGCAAGGCATCGAGGAACTGCGCCTCGGCGTTGCGGGACAGGTCGGTCAGGTAGCGGTCTATGATATTGCCCACGTAACCCGTGATGAGGCTGATCAGCCCAGCCAGATCATTCGGCAAAACGGAAACGCGGCCTTTACCCTGGGCGTGTCGGCGCTGACGGACCGAAACGTGGTGGAGGTCGGCAATGAGGTCGCCGACCGTTTGGAAAGCCTCAAGGCTACGCTGCCCGAGGGGGTCGAGATCGTTCCCATCTACGAACAACACGTTGTCGTGGACGAGGCCGTTTCGAGCTTTCTCGTCGGTCTCGGCCAATCCGTCGGCATCGTTATTGCCGCGCTGATGCTGACCATGGGGTGGCGACCGGGCCTCGTGGTGGGCGCGACCCTGGGACTGACAGTTTTCTCTACACTCTTCTTCATGTCGGTATTCGGAATCGCCATGGAGCGGATCAGCCTTGGTGCCTTGATCATCGCTATGGGCATGCTCGTCGATAACGCCATCGTCATTACCGAGGGTATGGTCATCGGCATGGCGCGCGGAAAGCGTGCGGAGGACGCGGCGGCCGAGACGGAAACCGCCACGTCGATCCCGCTGCTGGGTGCTACGGTCATCGGGATCATGGCGTTTTCCGGGATCGGCCTGTCACCTGATGCGACGGGTGAGTTCCTGTTCTCGCTCTTCGCGGTCATCGGGATCTCCCTGCTGATGAGCTGGGCGCTCGCCGTTACGGTCACGCCCTATCTGGGAAAGCTGCTGCTTCGCGCGCCCAAGGAAGTCTCTGACGATCCTTACAAGGGTGCGTTCTACGGCATTTATCGCCGATTCCTCTGGATGGCCCTGCGCGCCCGCGTGCTGGTTGTTCTGGTGATCGTGGGAATTACCGTCTGGTCGGTCATGGCCTTCGGGCAGGTCAAGCAGGCGTTCTTTCCCGCCTCCAACACGCCGATCTTCTACGTTGAGGTCCAGATGCCCCAGGGGACAGACATCAATGTCACCGATGATGAGATGGAGCGGCTGGAGCAGATTCTTCTGGCGGAGGAAGACGTCACGGGCGTGACTACTCTCGTAGGGCGCGGCGCCAGCCGCTTCATGCTGACCTACAATCCGGAGCAGGCGGATTCCAGCTACGGACAGCTTATCGTTCGGGTGGCGGATGCCGAGGCGATTCCGGAAATCGCGAACCGGTTGAACCAGGATTTGCCTGCCGAATTTCCCCACGCCCTGATCCGCGTCGAACAGATCGTGTTCGGGCCCCCTGCCGGTGCGGACGTGGCGGTGCGGTTTTCCGGCCCCGATTCCGTCATTCTGCGTCAGCTTTCCGATGATGCGATGCGGATTTTCGAGGATGCCGGCACACTCACCAATCCGCGTAGCAATTGGCGGCAGCGAGAAATTCTGGTCGAACCCGTCGTCGATGAATCGCGTATGCGCCTGGCCGGTGCAACCCGCGGTGCAATCGCGGACACCGTTCAATACGGGACATCCGGTTTGCGCGTCGGTCAGCTGCGCGAGGATGACGAGGTGATCCCGATCCATCTTCGCCTGCCTGAGAGTGAGCGTGACGGGGTCCACCGTCTTCGCGATCTCTCGGTGTGGTCCGATGGGGCTGGATCCTACGTTCCGATCACCAACCTGGTGGAGGGTTTCGAAACACGCACTGCCGAAGCACTCGTTCACCGCCGTGACCGGGAACGGACCATCACGGTCCTCGCCGGTGCGCGCGGCGATCTGACCGCGGATGAAGCCTTCCGAAGTGTTCGGGCCGACATTGAGGCCATGGCCCTTCCCGAGGGGTATACGATGGAGTGGGGCGGCGAATTCGAAAGCGCCCAGATGGCACAGGAGAGCCTAGGAAAGCAGCTTCCGCTGGGCTTCCTTGTCATGCTGACGATTTCGATCCTGATGTTCAACAAGATCCGCCAACCGCTGATCCTGTGGCTTGTCGTGCCGATGTCCGTGACGGGCATGGTTCTGGGCCTGCTGTTGACGGGATTGCCCTTCACCTTCACCGCTCTGCTCGGCTTCCTGTCGCTTTCGGGCATGCTGATGAAGAACGCGATTGTTCTGGTTGAGGAAATCGACTTGCAGCGTGAGGAAGGTAGCCCGGATTACAAGGCCGTGGTGGATGGATCGGTCAGTCGTCTGCGCCCCGTGGTGCTGGCGGCGGGTACGACGATCTTCGGGATGATCCCGTTGTTGCCGGACGCCTTCTTCGCGTCGATGGCGGTGACGATCATGGGCGGTCTCGCATTCGCGTCGGTCCTGACGCTGGTGGCCGTGCCGGTGCTTTACGCGCTGTTCTTCCGCATTCGTCCGCCTGCGCCGAACTGACCCGGCCCCGATCACATATCCGTAGCGGAGGGGGCCCTTCCGCTGCGGGTTTTGAATACGCGAAGTCGGCCACGTCAGGATCATGGCCATGGCGCTCACGCGGCAAATCGCTAGTCTCTCGACAGCCGCAAGCGGAGCCTGCACCCATGTTGACTGTTACCGACCTGCACAAATCGTTCGAAACGGCGGGGCAGCCGCTGCCGGTCCTGCGCGGTGTCGATCTGGCCGTCACGGGGGGGGAGTGTGTGGCGTTGACCGGCGAGTCCGGGTCGGGAAAGTCCACCCTGCTGCATCTGATTGCGGCCCTCGACACGTTCGACGCAGGCTCGATCCGTCTCGACGGGCAGGAGCTGGCTGGGTTGAACGATCGCGCCCGCGCCGACCTGCGGCGCAATCGGGTGGGGGTAATCTTTCAGCAGTTCAACCTGATCCCCAGTCTTTGCGTCGGTGACAATCTGGCGTTTCAGGCGCGCCTCGCCGGACGCTTCGATGCGGCGTGGCAGACGCGGCTGACGGAACGGCTGGGGCTTGGCCCCCTGACGGACCGCTGGCCGGAGCAGCTTTCGGGAGGTCAGCAACAGCGGGTCGCGGTGGGCCGCGCGATCGCCGCGCGCCCCGCGCTGGTCCTCGCGGATGAGCCTACGGGCAATCTGGACGAGGCGACGGGCGGCGCGGTGATGGACCTGCTGCTGGATCTGGTCGCTGAAACGCAGGCGACCCTGCTGATGGTGACGCATTCCGCCGCTCTGGCCGCACGGCTGGACCGCCGGGTGCATCTGAGCCTGGGGCAGGTGTCGGCCCTATGAACCGGCTGATCCTGCGCACGTTGCTGTCGCATTGGCGCAGCCGCCCGTTCCAGATCGTCACCCTGCTGCTGGGCCTGACGGTCGCGACCGCGCTGTGGTCGGGCGTGCAGGCAATCAATGCGGAAGCCCGCGCCAGCTATGCCCAGGCGGCGGCGACATTGGGCACCGACCGGTTCGACAGCCTGCAACCGCGCGGTGCGGAAACCTTCGATCAGGATGCGTATATCGCCCTGCGCCGGGCGGGGTGGGATGTCTCGCCAGTGGTTGAGGGGTCATTCCGCCTGGGGGGGGAGCGTTACCGCGTTCTGGGCATCGACCCCGTGACCGCACCGTCCAGCCTGCCCGCCCGACCGGATTTGCAGGGGGCTGACCTGACGGATTTCCTCGGACCGACCGGATTGATCCTGATATCGGCGTCAACGACCCTGCCCCGCGATGCCGACCTGCCGCCCGTGCGGGTCGTCGAAGGTATCGCCCCCGGAACGCTGGTGATGGATATCGGCCTAGCGCAAACGCTGCTGACAATGCCAGGTCAGTTGAGCCGCCTGATCCTGCTGCCCGGCGCGCAAGGTACGCCTCCCATAGCCGAAGCAAGCGGCGTGGTCTTTGACCGGATTGCCCCGCGCGGGGACGGTGGTGGCATCGGGGCGTTGACCGACAGCTTTCACCTCAACCTGACGGCGTTCGGGTTTCTGGCCTTCGCCGTGGGTCTGTTCATCGTCTATTCCTCCATCGGGCTGGCCTTCGAACAGCGCAAACCGATGCTGCGCACGTTGCGAGCACTGGGTGTGCCGCTGCGACGTCTGATGCTGGTCATGGTCGCGGAACTGACGGCGCTGGCCCTGCTGGCCGGAATCGCGGGCGTGGCACTGGGTTATCTGATCGCGGCCAGTCTGCTGCCCGACGTGGCGGCCACGCTCGAAGGTCTGTACGGGGCGCAAGTCTCAGGCAGCTTGTCGCTGCGTCCGGCGTGGTGGGCGACCGGACTGCTGATCGCGATGGGCGGCGCGGCGCTGGCGGCGGGGGATACGCTGTGGCGCACGGCACGCATGCCCCTTCTGTCGGCAGCAATGCCGGAGGCCTGGCACGGCGCGCAGGCCCGCGCGCAGTTCTGGCAGGGAATCGCGGCACTGGGCTGCTTCGCGCTGGCGCTGGTGCTGTGCTTCACCGCCTCCAGCCTGACGGCGGGGTTTGTCCTGATGGGAGCCTTGCTGATCGGAGCGGCACTGGCGCTGCCCGTCGTGCTGGCGACAATCCTGCGCATCGGGGCCGCCCATGCGCGCGGGCCGCTGTCCCAATGGGGCTGGGCGGATGCGCGACAGCAGATGTCGCGTCTGTCGCTGGCCCTGATGGCACTGCTGCTGGCACTGTCCGCAAATATCGGTGTCGGCACAATGGTGATGAGCTTTCGCGACACATTCACCGGCTGGCTGGACCAGCGCCTCGTCGCGGAGGTCTACGTCACCGCCAGCGACGCGGAACAGGGCCGCGCCATTCACTCATGGGCCACGGACCGGGTGGATGCGGTCCTGCCGATCTGGTCAGCAGAGGCACGGCTGGGCGCGGTTCCGATCTCCATCTACGGGGTCGCACAGCACCCGACCTATTCCGAGCATTGGCCGCTGATCGAGGCGTTGCCCGGCGCGTGGCAATCCGTCGCCCGCGGCGACGGCGCATTGATCAACGAACAGATGGCCGCGCGGCGGGATCTGAGCCCCGGTGACGCGCTGATCCTGCCCACCCCCGATGGCACGGACTGGCCGCTGACGATCACCGCGATCTATTCGGATTACGGAAATCCTGTCGATCAGGTCATGGTGGACGTTGGCTTGCTCGCCACCCGCTATCCCGATATCGAACGCCTGCGCTTCGCCCTGCGGACGACGGACGCCCCCCAAGTGATTGAAGAGGCGCGCGCGCGTTTCGGCCTGTCATCGGAACAGGTTGTCGATCAGGCCGCGATCAAGGCGCTGTCCCTTGCCATATTCGAGCGTACATTCACCGTCACCGGGGCCCTGAACATCCTGACACTGGCGGTGGCGGCGCTTGCCCTTCTGACGGCGATGCTGACATTGCAACTGATGCGGCTGCCCTCACTGGCGCCACTGTGGGCGATGGGACTGACGCGGGCGGCGCTGGCGCGGGCGGAGTTGGTGAAGGTTCTGGCCCTGGCACTGCTGACGGCGATCCTGTCCATACCGATCGGGCTGGGCGTAGCGTGGGTTCTGACCAACGTCATCAACGTGATGGCGTTCGGGTGGCGGTTGCCGATGAACCTCTATCCCATGGACTGGCTGCGCCTAATCGGGCTGGCGTTGCTGACGGCGACGGTGGCGGCGGGGCTGCCGGTGTTGCGCCTTGCCCGAACCGCCCCCCGAACGCTGCTGGGCGTCTTTGCGAGCGAGAGGTAGATCATGAGAGTTCTGGCATTCCTGTTGCTGTTGCCGACACTGGCCTTCGCACAGGGCTTCGCAGGTCTGGGCACAGCCACGCACGAGGGGTTCGCGAGGCCTGAGCGGGGCGCCACCCTGACCTTTCCCGCCGATCACGCGGCACATCCCGACTACCGGATCGAGTGGTGGTATCTGACCGCCAACATGACCGGCCCGGACGGGGCGATCTATGGCGCGCAATGGACGCTGTTCCGCTCCGCTCTCGCACCCGGGGAAGGGGAAGGCTGGGCCAGCCCGCAGATCTGGATGGGTCATGCCGCCTTGACCACGGCAGACCGCCATTTCGTGGCCGAAACATTCGCCCGGGGCGGCATCGGACAGGCCGGTGTCACCGCGCAACCATTCGCCGCCTGGATCGACGACTGGCAAATAGCAGGTCCAGACCTGACCGAGGTGACGGTTCGGGCACGTGGCGACGGGTTCGCCTATACGCTCGACCTTGCTACCTCGGCACCCTTTGTCGCGCAGGGCGACGGTGGATACAGTGTCAAATCGGGGGCTGGTCAGGCCTCGTACTACTATTCGCAACCCTTCTACGACCTGACCGGGATGATCGAGATCGACGGGGTTTCCACACCCGTCACGGGTCAGGCATGGCTCGACCGGGAATGGTCCTCGCAGCCCTTGGCCGAGACTCAGGACGGCTGGGACTGGTTCTCCATCCACTTCGACAGTGGAGAGAAGTTGATGGCCTTCCGCCTGCGCGACAACAGCGGCGCGCCGTTCCATTCCGGCACGTGGATAGAGGCGGACGGCACGCCGCACCCGCTGGACGGCGACACGCTCAGCTTTACCGAACTGGAACGGGCGCAAACCTCCGGCCCGCAGGTTCCCATCCGATGGCGGGTGCAGATCGCGCAGCGGGGGCTGGACATCACGACGCGCCCCCTGAACCCTGACGCCTGGATGGACACGCTGTTTCCCTATTGGGAGGGTCCGATCCATGTCGAGGGCAGTCACGACGGCATCGGATATCTGGAAATGACGGGATATGAATGATCTGCTCGATCTGATGTGGGGTCTGCTGGAACGCGGCGTGAGGGATCGGACGCTGGCCACCAACCGCCCTACCCTCGCCACCGGCGGCGGGCAGATGCGCACGGTGGTGCTGCGCGCGGTATCACGGGCGGCGCAAACGCTTGATATCCACAGTGATGCCCGCGCGGGCAAGGTGGCACAGCTTCGCGCCGATCCGACGGCCAACCTGCATGTCTGGGACACCCACAACACCCTGCAAATCCGCATCCGGGCGGCTGCGCAGGTGCACAGGGATGATCAAATCGCGGCCAAGGCATTTACTGCCCTGCCCGATCACGGACAGCGGATCTATCGTGTGACGCCGCATCCCGGCACGCCCATCGCCGATCCCCGGCACATCACGTTCGAGGGGCAACCGCATTTCGCCCTCATCCGGCTGCACTTGCAGGAGGTCGAGCTGCTGCATCTGGACCGCGACGTGCATCGCCGCGCCCTGTTCACTGCGGGCGAGAACTGGCGCGGGCGCTGGCTGGTCCCGTGATCCTCAGCGGGGGCACAAACGCACGAGTTGCATGAAATCCACCAATTGCCCGGTCTGTCGGCGGGCTTCCTCCGTCTGGCCCAGCAGCCCCTCGGTCAGGCCCGTTCCCGCCAGTTGCCCGCTGGAGAGCAGGATACGGGCGAGGACCTGTCCCTCCTCGATCAGGCTCAACGTCCGCTCCGTCGCGGCCAGTTCGCCGCAATCCATCTGCAGAACACGTTGAACGACCTCCTGCGCGACATCCGGGGTCGCGGGCTGCACCGCACCGCCGCCCGTGGCGCATCCGCTCAGAATCGCCAGGCAAAGCACGAGGTTTCTAAGCATCTGAGGCCTCCATCTCTTCGAGAAGTTCGTTCAGGCAATCACGCGGCAGGATCAGCAGGACCGGGCCACCCTGCATCCCGATCTCAACCGGGCCGGTCGCTTCGTTCGAGGTGCCGATGCGGCCCGCCGGCGCCATGTCCAACCCATCGACAGGCCAGCGCAACCCGGTGCTCGACACACCCCGCGCGGGGCCCATCGGAAACAGCGATACCCGCGTTCCGGGCAACAGTTTCAACCGGATGCGTCCGTTCAACCGGCAGCACAGATCACCGTCGCCCAGCAATACGACCCGCGCGCCCGACTGCGCCACGGTGGAAAATGCGGCCAGCACGTGATCCAGGCGCCCGCCGCTGAAACCGACCGCGAAAAACAGCGGCGCATCGACATAAGCCAGACATTTGTCGAAATCGGTGCTGTCCTGCTCCGCGATGCGGTGCACCGGCACGTTTCCCCAGCCAGCCGGCGCGCGCAGCGAATCCAGATCGCCGATGATCGCATCCGGGCGCAGTCCGTGCGCCGCAAGTTGATCCGCCCCGCCATCCGCCGCCACGATGCGGTGATAGCGCCCCGACAGCGCGGCCAGATCGCCCGCGTCCACAGGGGCGCCCCCGACCAGAAGGACCGGGCGCGACGTGCTCAGAACCATATCAGTCACACCAGACCACCGACCCCTTGCCCTGCCCGATATGCGCGGCAATAGTTGCGAACGTGAAATTCGGACGACCCCATGACCCAGACATCCCGCATCTCCCTCAGTTTCGGTGCATTCTCGTGCGAACTGGAAGGTATCGCAGATCCGCTGCCTTTGTTGCAGCGACTTGTCACGTTCTGCGAGGATGTCGAGCGGCGCAACCCCGACTTCGGCAGGTCCGTGGTGCCGCTGGCCGAACTGCAATCGGCCCTCTCGACGACCGGGCCGGTCACCGCTACGGTTCAGGAGGGGCGTTTGGTCGTCTCCCAGGCCCCCAGGGTGGAGGGGACAGAACCACCCCGGCAGGACAGCGTGGAGGATATCGAGACACAAGCCCCCGATCTGCCGGACGACATGCTGTCCTCGGCGCTGGATCGCGCGATGCAGCAGACCGAGAACAGGCAGGCCGACGCGACGCGCCCCCTGCTCAGCCTTGGCGAATATGCGCGCGCGCGGCATCCGCGCCGCGCGGCGGAGGCGCTCGAAATCGCCGCCGCTTATTCACATCACGTGCTGGGGATCGAGGCCTTTGACGGCGTACAGTTGCTGACCGATGTGGATCAGATCGACATCGGACAGCCCAGCACGATGGATGAGAAGATCTCCGCCTTCGGAGATCTGCTCGACCGGGGCACGTTCAAGACGACGGAGCGTGAGAACATCTTCACCCTCGCCCAGGTCGTTGCCCAGCGCTACCGCTAGGGATTACCAGTCGCGGATCACTACGGCTGAAATCGAGTTCTTCGGGCTGCCCTCGATCAAGCGGTCCGAATAGGTCAGATAGATCAGAGTGTTGCGGTCTTCATCATAGAACCGCACGACCTGCACGCGCTTGAACAGGATGGATGCGCGCTGGCCGAACACCTCCTCGCCCTCCTCCAGCTCATCGGGATCGAAGCTGATGGGGCCGACCTGGCGGCAGGCGATGGACGCATCCGACGTGTCCTCCGCCAGACCCAGCGACCCGGTTATGCCGCCCGTACGGGCGCGCGAAACGAAGCAGGAGACGCCTTCGACCTCCGGATCGTCGAACGCCTCGACCACGATGCGGTGGTTCGCGCCCAGCAACCGCCACGCGGTCGTGACCTCACCGATTTCCTCGGCGCGCAGGGGCAGGGCAGCCAGCAGCAAACAAATGACCAAACGATACATCGCACTCTCCTTCGGCGGGGTTGATGCTGTAGGTAGGCGCGGTGACCGCGCTGTCCAATGACGCGGCATTGGAACAGAAAATGCTCAGACGAACTGTTCGCGGATCAGGCGTTCCTCCAGCCCGTGACCGGGATCGAACAGCAGGCGATGTGTCACTTCCGGTTCGGAGCGGATGATAACGCGCACCACGTCGCGCACCTCGGCGGAATCGGCGGTGGCGGCGATGCCGCGCTTCTCCGGCTCCAGCACGTCGAAGGTCACTTCGGAATGCGATGGCAACAACGCTCCGCGCCAGCGCCGGGGGCGATAGGCGGACATCGCCGTCAGCGCCAGAATGTCCGCGCCGATGGGCAGGATCGGACCATGCGCGGAATAGTTATACGCCGTCGATCCCGCCGGGGTGGAGACGAGCGCCCCGTCGCAGACGAGTTCCGCCATGCGCTCCCGCCCGTCGATACCGATCCGCAGCTTGGCCGCCTGCGGTCCCATGCGCAGCAGTGAGACCTCGTTGATGGCGAGCGCGCTGTGCGTCTCACCCGACCTGTCGGTCGCGATCATTCGCAACGGATGGATTTCGGCCGTTTCGGCGGCGGTGATCCGGTCGAGCAAGTCATCCTCGCTATAGGCGTTCATCAAGAACCCGACGGTCCCCCGGTTCATGCCGTAGACGGGCGCGTCCAGACCCTCGGTCGCGTGCAGGGTGGACAGCATGAACCCATCGCCGCCCAGCGCGACGATCACGTCCGCTTCATGCGCGGAGACGGAGCCATAGGCCGATTCCAGCCGGGTCATCGCATCATGTGCAATGGCCGTCTGCGAAGAGACGAAACAGATGCGGGGGGCAGGCTCGACACGCATTCGCAACGCTCCTCAATGACAACAGGGCGTGCAGCATGACGGCGCGCGCGCCGCCGTTCAACCCGCTACCGTGTCGGTGCGCCCGGTACAGCGCCGTCACACCCGCCAAGCTGCGGCGAGTTTTTCATGAGGTTGCACGATCCGGCAACGATACAATGCCCCAAGGCCACGTTCACGACCAATTTTCAGGGTTTCATACCGGCGCCGCGTCATCCACGCGCAGCTTGACCTTGCGCCGCCCGCCCCATTCGTCGATTTCCAGCTTACCGGCGATATGGAACGCGCGCCCGCCATGTTCGCTGAGCGCGGGACCGATATCGCTGTCGAAAGCCCGGAATGCGATGGCGTCGATCCGTCCGCCGCCCTCGCCGGTCAGGGTCAGGCGCAAGTGATTCTCTCCCGCACGTTTGGCGAACGCGATCCGCTGGGCGCTGAGCGCGAAGCGCGGTGCGGCGGCCCCGGCTCCGAACGGGCCTGTGGCCTCGATGCTCTCGACCAGTTCCGGGGTCGCGCCTGCCGCGGCGATCAGCCCGTCGATGCGCAGGTCCGCCGGGCCCGCCTTGCCCGCGCCCTGCCGGGCCAGCAGCGCCGACAACCGCTCCATCGCGGAATCCAGCGCCGCCTCCGCCACGGTCAGGCCAGCGGCCATCGCGTGACCGCCACCCTTCAGCAGATGCCCTTCATGTGTCGCCATTGCGACGGCACCGCCCAGATCGACGCCGGCGATGGATCGCGCGGACCCCTTGCCGATGCCGCCCTCCAGCCCGATCACCACGGCGGGGCGGTTGAATGCTTCCTTCAGACGGGCGGCGACGATCCCGACGACACCCGGATGCCAGCCCTCGCCGGCGGCCCAGACCATCGGGCCATCGGTGCCGCGCGCCTCGACCTGCTGGGTCGCCTGCACCAATACCTGCGCCTCGATCTCGCGCCGGTCACGGTTGAGCGTTTCGAGACGCTGCGCCAGCGCCGCCGCCTCATCCGGATCCTGGGTTGCCAGCAGCCGCGCGCCCAGATCGGCGGCGCCGATGCGCCCGCCGGCGTTGACGCGCGGCCCCAGCAGGAACCCCAGATGATAGGCGGAGGGGCGCGTGTTCAGCCCCGCCACATCCCCCAGCGCCACCAATCCGGGCCGCGCCCGCTGCGCCATGACCGTCAGCCCCTGCCGCACCAGCGCGCGATTGAACCCGATCAGGGGTGCGACGTCGGCCACCGTGGCCAGCGCCACCAGATCGAGCATCGCCATCAGGTCGGGAACCGTGCCGTCGCCGCGCATCGCCCGGTTGGCACCGGCCAGCATCAGGAACACCACGCCCGCCGCGCACAGATAGGTGCAGGCCACGTCCTCATCCTGCCGGTTCGGGTTCACCACGGCATCGGCGGGGGGCAGAACCTCGCCCCCCTGGTGGTGGTCCAGCACGATGACATCAGCGCCCTTGGCCTTGGCCGCCGCGATTGGCTCATGGCTCAACGTGCCGCAATCCACACACAGGATCAGATCGTGCGCCCCGGCCAAATCCTGCATGGCAGGCACGTTCGGGCCATACCCCTCGTCGATCCGATCAGGAATATAGAGCGTCGCCGCCAGCCCCATCTGTCGCAGCCAGTCGATCAGCAAAGCGGCGGAGGCCCCCCCGTCCACGTCGTAATCGGCAAAGATCGCGATGCGCGACTTGCGCCGGACGTGATCGCAAAACAGTGACACCGCGTGGTCCATATCCTTCAGCGAGGACGGGTTGGGCATCAGGTCGCGCATCTTGGGTGCCAGAAAGCCGGGAACCTCCTGCGCTTCGATGCCACGCCGGGCCAGCACGCGGCTGACCGGGTCGGACACGCCGCAAACCTGCACCAGTTGCGCGGCTGCGCGCGCCTCCTGCTCGGACATGCCGATCCAGCGACGCCCGGTCAGCGAGGTTTCGACATCCAGAAAGGCAGGGGCACTGTCACGCGGCATGGGCACACATCATATTGGGGGCTTGCGGATCATCCCCACCATATCCCGTCATCCCTTTCGCGCAAAGCGGAACACAGCATGAACACCTAGCATCCGCTGGCAAAGCCCGGCCCATCCGGCGATCAAGCCCCGTTGCACGGCACTGACCCCTCGCCTACACATGCGCGATCCATACGCATGAAGGACGATCCCATGACCCAACCGCTTCGAATCGCCATTGCCGGGCTCGGCACAGTCGGCACCGGGATCGTGCGCATGGTCCAGACCCATGGGGACAAGATGCTGGCCCGCTCGGGTCGTGAAATCCGCATCGTCGCCGTTTCGGCGCGGTCGCGGGGCAAGGATCGCGGTGTGAAGCTCGACGCCTTCGCGTGGGAGGACGATCCGGTCGCCCTCGCCCGGCGCGACGACGTGGACCTGATCGTCGAGGTCATGGGCGGTGAGGACGGCCCCGCCAAGGTGCTGGCGGAAACCGCGCTGGCTGCGGGCAAGCATGTCGTGACCGCGAACAAGGCCATGATGGCCCGCCACGGTCAGGCGCTGGCCGAACTGGCCGAGGCGAACGCCGCCGCCCTGCGCTACGAGGCTGCCGTGGCAGGTGGCATCCCGATTATGAAGGCCCTGACCGAAGGTCTGGCCGGCAACGGGATCGAGCGTGTGATGGGCGTGATGAACGGCACCTGCAACTATATCTTGACCCAAATGGAGGAGACCGGAGCCGATTACGAGGACGTGCTGGCCGCCGCACAACAGCTGGGCTACGCCGAGGCGGATCCCGCCTTCGACGTCGGCGGCATCGACGCGGCGCACAAGCTCGCCCTGCTCGCCGCCACCGCCTTCGGCACGCGCGTGGATTTCGAAGGCGTCACGATCGAGGGGATCGAGCATATCTCGCTGACCGACATCACGCAGGCCCGCGAACTGGGCTACAAGGTCAAGCTGCTGGGCGTCGCACGGATGAGCGACGAGGGGCTGGAGCAGCGGATGCAGCCGGTTCTGGTGCCGGCCCGCTCCTCGATCGGGCAGTTGGAGGGGGTCACGAACCTCGTGGTGGTCGAGGGTGATTTCGTCGGGCGCACGGTCTTTACCGGCCCCGGCGCGGGCGAGGGGCCGACGGCCTCCGCCATCATGGGCGATGTGATGGACATCGCGCGCGGCCTACGTATTCCGGCCTTCGGACAACCAGCCCATTCGTTGAGCGCGGCCAACCGCGCGGCCAATGCCGGGGCGGCCAGCCACTACCTGCGCTTCACCCTGACCGATGCGCCGGGGACCCTGGCGCGGATCGCGCAGATTCTGGCGGATGAGGGGATCTCCATCGACCGGATGCGGCAGAATGACCATGACGGCACCAATGTACCGGTGCTGATCGTGACGCATGACTGCCTGCGATCCAATCTGGACGCGGCGTTGAGCCGGATTGCCGCCAGCGATGTCAGCCTTGCCCCGCCGGTCGCATTGCGCATCGAACAGGTCTGAGGACAGCAGCGGGGGCGCGACCAGCGCCCTCAGCTCTCGGGCATCTGCCCGGTCAGATGCGCCTCACCCCGCGCGGCGGCCAGATCGATCTGGCGCTGGCGTTCACGGAACCGGGCGCGATCCTCGGGCGTGCGTTCATCTATGCAGTGATGGCAACTGACGCCGCGCTCATACCCGTTGCGGGTCAGATCGTCGGGAGCCAAGGGCCTGCGGCAACCGGCGCACAGCACATGCGGGCCGGGTTTCAACCCATGGCCCACAGTCACACGCTCATCGAACACGAAGCAATCGCCGCGCCACGCGCTTTGCTCCTCCGGCATGTCTTCGAGGTATTTCAGGATGCCGCCCTGAAGATGATAGACCTCTTCCACCCCCTGCCCGATCAGCCAGCTGGTCGATTTTTCGCAACGGATGCCCCCGGTGCAGAACATCGCGACTTTCTTACCCTCGAACTGCGCCGCATTGCGCCGCCACCAGTCGGGAAATTCACCGAAGCTGCGCGTGCCGGGGTCCAGCGCCCCCTCGAACGAGCCGACGGCGACTTCATAATCATTGCGGGTGTCGATCAGCACCACGTCGGGAGCGGCAATCAGGTCGTTCCAATCCTGCGGCGCGACGTATCGCCCGACTGCGGCGTTCGGATCGACCTCCCCCGCGCCCAGCGTCACGATCTCCTGCTTGAGCCGGACACGCAGGCGGCGAAATGGCTGCACCTCCGCGAAACTGTATTTCGGCTGCACCCCCTCGCAACCGGGGATTGCGCGCAGATGGGCGATCGCGGCATCTATCGAGGCCTCGGAACCGGCCAGCGTTCCGTTGATCCCCTCGGCTGCGACCAGCAGAATGCCCCGGATACCCAGTTCGCTTAACGTATCGTCGAGGCGATCACGCAGTAATTCCGGGTGCTCGATTCGAGCAAAACGATACAAAGCTGCTATCTTATTCGCCTTAAACGTGTTCATCGCGCAACACTTTTCCCTGTTCTACCTCAGTCCTGACACATCTTCGTGTGTCATCGATCGCTATTTGGTTGCAAATGTCGCCGGATACCAGCGTGGAGATTGCGCAAACGAAAATGCTTTGGCATTCTGCCACGTGTCTTGCCATGCGTCATATCGACGTGGCGGTCCGATCATATATGCTGTGGGGGCTTCGTATGTGAACGGATTTCGGACCAGGGATGTGGGGGATTTCTATGTTTGCAGCAATCATCGGGCTGGTACAGCCCTTCGTGCAGCGGTTTCGCAGGGACGACAGCGCCGTTGTTGCCATTCAGGTTGTGATCTTCTCGGTCATGCTGCTGACATCCGCCGGACTGGTCATCGATTTCGGGCGCGCCTATTCCGCACATTCGCAAATGCAGAGCTTCGTGGACAAGGCGGCGCTCGCCGCGGCGGCGGAACTCGACGGTCAGTCGGATTCGATACAGCGCGCCACAGCGGCGGCAGTGGCTGTCGCACAAAGCTCCAGCTTCACCGATGATGAGGAAGACTTCGCAATCGCCCTGCCGCTGACATTCATGATCGACAACCCGGTAGATGAGACCGGCACCTTCTCCGAGGCCATGATGGCCGAGTTGGAGACTGAGGCCCCCCAATTGGCCACACATGTCTTTGTCGAGGCTGAGGCCCGCACCATTCGCCTGGCGTTTCTGTCGATCGGCCTGAACAGCGACGCCACCGAACAGGCCCGCCGCAACAAGATCAATGAAGGTACGATGTTCATCGACGTCGATGGCGATGGCACCGCCGATGCATCCAGTCAGGATGCGGCATGGCGACAGGCCCTGGCCGAAAATACCGATGACGGCGCGATCGAGAAGACCACCTCGATCAACCTGTCCGCCTTCGCGGTTGCGCGGATGCAGGTCTCCTATTGCGGTGAAATCAGCACGATGGTGATGTGCAACCCGTTCGAGGGTAACGCCGATGGACAATCCTTCACTGAGATCATGGAAAATCAGGAGGGCACGCGGATGCTCCTGACGACCGACCGTCAGGCGGACAGCACCACCCCGATGCCGCTGAGCACGAATGACGGTGCCATCCGCGTCGGCCTGTTCAAGGATCCGCGTAACGAGATCGGCGCCGACAATGCCGGTGTGTGCGACGATATCGGCCTCGGCGCGTTTGAGGCCGCCGCCTATAACGGCAACCCCGGCGTGGCCACATCGACCGACCCGTGGACCTATCCCGCCACGGATGAGGAGATGGAGCGTCTGCGCGACACCTGTTTGCTGGCCACCATCGACAGCCAGATGCAGTGCATCGGCGGCGAGGTCCTCATCAAGGCGGCGGAGCCGGAGACCATTACCACCGCACTCAATTCCCTGTTCGACATCTGGGATGCCCCGCTGGACCGCGTTCTGAACCAACCGACCACGTCCGATCGCGCGTTCTCCCCCGATTACGTCGCCAATCACGGCCACCTGACCCGCGCCGAGTATATCGACTATATCCAGCAGGGTCGCATCGCCGAGGCCGAATCCGACATGGACCGCTGGTCCGACAGAATCGCCAATGGGCAGGCAGGCGGCGACAGCCAATCCCGCATCGACCGGTATCAGGGCTTTTACGACAGCGCCGCTGCCGAGCGCGAACGTTGGATCCTCACTCTTGCCGCCTATCCCGACAACATCGTCAACACCGCTTCGCGTCGAAACCACATGAAGGGCGATGGCCATGGCGGGGCATGGGGGCCGATGCTGGGCGCCGACTGCCTGGAGGGGGACCCTTCGGCCTGCACCCCCTACCCGTACATGGCGCTGCCGTTCACCGAGGGTGATGATTCCGCGAGCGGCTGGCGCATGGGTCCTCTGTCTGCCGCCCCCACCCAGGACGCTGTAGCCGGGGATGCAACCGAAGGATCGGTCGAGGACACCGAAGCAGACCCCGCCGCCGAGGGTGACGCCGTCGAGGGAGAGGAAGCCGCGACCGCATCCACCCCCGATACCGACATCATCAGCCTGGGCGCCAGCGCCTCGAACCCTGAGCTTACCGGCTGGAGAATCATCAACTACACGGACATGGATCTGACCGGCCGTTTCGGATTCGAAACCGACCACAGAAGCGTAATCTTCTCCCTGCCCGCGAACAGCCAGCGCGACTATCAGGTGGAGGTTGACGACACCGCCGTGATCACCTGGACAAGCGAGGTGGAATTGGACCTCTATCTGATCTCCGCCCATGTGGACACGACCCTCGACTTCACCGGGGTCGGCAGCCCGTCCTATGACATCATGTTCGGGCGTGTACCCAGCTTCGTCGAGTATTTCTCGACCTACTATTCCCCGTACATGAACACCTACGCGCTGGATCTGGACAATCCCGACACCGCGTTCGAATGGGACGTGGCAGGGTCGTTCAGCATGTATGACGGCTATTCGCGGATCGAGCGGCAGACCACAGAACTGCTCGCCTATTCCGCCTCCAACGGGCCGGAGAATGACGATACTGCGGTGCGAAGCCTGCCGGAGCATTTCCAGTTCACCTCCAACAACCCCTCGTCTGAGCAGACGACCGAACGGCGTCGTCAGAACGTGGCGCTGGTGAACTGCGAGGCCCTGTCGAACCCCGTCTCACATGGCGGACAGGCCGAGGCCTATGCCGGCGCCTATGTGGCGGAGCTGGAGGCCGTGGTGGAGTTGTTCTTTACCGGACCGGTCATGGTTCAGAGCTGCGCGGATACCGTCGGCTCGGATCCCGAAGACCAGATGGATTGCTGGAACTCCGATATCGAACAGGCCTACATCCCTGTCGAATATCTGGGGGCCGCCGACCCGGCTGATCCATCGGTACAGGAATACCTCAACTATGCGGTTCTGGTTCATTGAATCACCGGCATCTTGACCCCGGCGACTTGAGAAGGTAACTACGCCCAAATCCCGGAAGCCACGTCTTCCGGTCCGCGGCCTGTGCGCCGGGGATCGCCACCGGTCAGCGCGTTGCGCCCACCGGTGCTTTCGCCGTTTTGCAGACCGAATGTAGGAGCGACGCGATGTTCGAGAATCTGTCCGACCGCCTCTCAGGTGTGCTTGAAAAGCTGACCCGTCAGGGTGCGCTGACCGAGGAGGACGTGGCCACCGCCCTGCGCGAGGTGCGCGTCGCCCTGCTGGAGGCCGACGTCTCGCTGCCCGTCGCGCGCGACTTCGTCAAATCCGTGCAGGACAAGGCCACCGGACAGGCCGTCACCAAATCCGTCAGCCCCGGCCAGCAGGTCATCAAGATCGTCCACGACGCACTGGTCCAGACCCTGGCCGGTGATGACGCCAATGCGGGTGAGTTGAAGGTCGGATCGCCGCCCGCCCCCGTTCTGATGGTCGGCCTGCAAGGCTCGGGCAAGACCACGACCACTGCCAAGCTGGCCAAGCGTCTGTCGGAGCGGAACAAGAAACGCGTCCTTATGGCCTCGCTCGATACCCGTCGCCCCGCCGCGATGGAACAGCTTGCCGTGCTGGGGATGCAGATCGGCGTCGATACGCTGCCTATCGTGGCCGGACAGACCCCCGTGCAGATCGCGAAGCGTGCCAAGCAGCAGGCGACGCTGGGCGGATACGATATCTACATGCTCGACACGGCGGGCCGCCTGTCCATCGACGATGAGTTGATGGATGAGGTTGCTGCCGTTCGCGATGAGGCAAAGCCCCACGAAACGCTGCTGGTGGTCGATGGCCTGACCGGACAGGATGCCGTGAACACGGCGGAGAACTTCAATAGCCGCGTCGGAATCTCGGGCGTCGTGCTGACCCGGATGGACGGCGACGGTCGCGGTGGTGCCGCCCTGTCGATGCGCGCAGTCACGGGCAAGCCCATCAAGTTCGTCGGACTGGGCGAGAAGATGGACGCCATCGAGGAATTCCACCCGGAACGGATCGCGGGCCGTATCCTTGGCATGGGCGATATCGTCTCCCTCGTCGAAAAGGCGCAGGAGCAGATCGAGGCCGAGCAGGCCGAGCGCATGATGAAGCGCTTCCAGAAGGGTCAGTTCAACATGAACGACCTGAAACAGCAGCTCGAACAGATGCAGAAGATGGGCGGCATGCAGGGCGTCATGGGCATGATGCCGGGCATGGGCAAGCTGTCCAAGCAGATGGATGAGGCTGGTCTGGACGACAAGGTGCTCAAACGCCAGATGGCCTTGATCGATTCGATGACCAAACAGGAGCGCCGGAATCCGGCCATCCTTCAGGCCAGCCGCAAGAAGCGTATTGCCAAGGGTGCGGGCATGGAAGTGTCCGACCTCAACAAGCTGATCAAGATGCACCGCCAGATGGCGGACATGATGAAGAAGATGGGCAAGATGGGAAAAAAGGGCCTGATGCGCGGCGGCCTCGGCGCGCTGATGGGCAAGGGCGGAATGGGCGGCGGTGCAGGACTGCCCCCCGGCATGACGCCTCCCGGCGGGATGGGCGGCGGCGGCACCGCACCCGGCGGATTGCCGGGCCTTGGCGGTGCGTCTCTGCCCCCCGGTCTGAGCGGTCTGGGAAAGAAAAAATGAGCCGTATGTCTGCAATTTTTCCGGCATTTGTCGGCGGAAACCCCTCCGTTACGGCGCAGCGCGGCTATATCGCAACCTCCGGTTTCGGAGCGAACGGATGACCGCAGAAATCGCCCTCGCCCGTTCCGTTCTGGCCGAACATCGCGCCTCGATCGACAATCTCGATGCGATCCTCGTCTTTACTCTGGCCGAGCGATTCAAGCGCACGCAGGCGGTAGGAAAGCTCAAGGCGGAACATGACCTTCCCCCCTCGGACCCGACGCGCGAGGCGGAACAGATTACCCGGCTCGAAACAATGTCGGCCGATGCCGGTCTCGACCCGGACTTCACCCGGAAATTTCTGAATTTCATTATTCAGGAAGTTATCCGTCACCACGAACAATACCAGGAAAACGTCTGATATTTCAGACCCATACACGACCAGATCAAGGAGATACCCATGGCCGTTACCATTCGTCTCGCACGCGGCGGTTCCAAGAAGCGCCCGTTTTACCGCATCGTCGCAGCTGACAGCCGCATGGCCCGCGATGGCCGCTACATCGAGAAGCTGGGCACCTACAACCCGCTGCTGCCCAAGGACAACGAGGAGCGCGTCAAGATGGACGCAGAGCGCGTTGCCTACTGGATGTCCACAGGTGCGAAGCCGACGGATCGCGTTTCCCGCTTCCTCGAAGCGGCTGGCATCGTTGAGAAAAAAGAACGCGCCAACATGAAGAAGGCCGAGCCGGGCAAAAAGGCCAAGGAACGTGCCGAGCAAAAGGCCGCCAAGGAGGCCGCCGCCGCCGAAGCAGCGGCAGCCCCCGCGGAAGAGCCCGCAGCAGCCGAAGAATAAATCCTCTGAGCCGGTTCCCCCCGCGGGGGACCGGCGTTTCGCCATCAGTCCATAACGGAGCCGCGATGCGTTCCTTCTCAACTGACTTCACGGCGGAACTGAACGAACTCTTCAAGTGGCGCCGCGACGTGCGGCGCTTCACGGATCGCCCGGTTCCGAACGACCTTCTCGATGAATGCCTCGACCAGATGCGCCACGCCCCTTCGGTCGGGCTCAGCGCACCCTGGCGGTTAATTCATGTCGAGAGCGACAGCGCCCGCGCCGCCGCGATCGAAAATTTCGAGGCCGCGAACGCCCAGGCATTGCAGGGCTATTCCGGCGATCAGGCCAAACGCTATGCAGGGCTGAAACTGTCCGGGCTGCGAGAGGCTCCAGTCCACCTCGCTGTCTTTTGCGATGACACCACGCGCAAGGGTTCGGGCCTGGGCGCGGCAACAATGCCGCAGATGCGGGCCTATTCCGTCGCCGGTGCGATCATGTATCTTTGGCTTGCCACCCGCAGCCGCGGGCTGGGCATGGGGTGGGTGTCCATCCTCGACCCTGTAAAACTGTGCAGCGACCTCGATGCGCCGGCTGAGTGGGAGCTGGTCGCCTATCTGTGCCTCGGCTGGCCCGAGGAGGAGACCGAGACCCCCGAGCTGATCCGTGCGGGCTGGGAAACCGAAGCCCCCAAACCTGAGGTCCTGACAAGATGAGCGATCTAATCTGCGTCGGCGCGATATCCGGTGCATTCGGTGTGCAGGGCGAGGTCCGGTTGAAGAGCTTCACCTCGGACCCCAGGGCCATCGCCAGCTATGCCCCCCTGTTCACCGAGGACGGCACCCGCAGTTTCGATGTTACGATAACGCGTCCGGTCGCGAACGGCCTGGCCGCGCATCTGTCCGGCATCGCCACCAAGGAAGAGGCCGACGCGATGAAGGGCACGCGGCTATACGCCGAACGGGCCAGGATGCCCGATTTGCCGGATGACGAGTTCTATCATGCCGATCTGATCGGCCTGCTGGTGCTGGATACCGGCGGCGTCGAACTGGGTCGGGTGCATGCCGTGCATGACCACGGGGCCGGTGATATTCTGGAGGTGACCGGGCCAAAGGGCGAAACACTGATCCCGTTCACCCGCCACGCCGTTCCCACCGTCGATCTGACCGCCGGGCGTGTCATCGTGGATCTGAGCGAGGAGCCGGAATGACTCGCATTTCCAACGGCCTGCTGATCTGTGGCTGGGGTGAACGCTGATGCGCTCGCTGGGTCGCAAGTCGATCAGCGTCAGCGCTCAACCGCGCGACCTGATGCAGGAACGTGAGCTGGAAAACACGTGGACCGCGCGGGTCCTGACGCTGTATCCTGACATGTTTCCCGGCATTCTGGGCCAATCGCTGACCGGCAAGGCGCTGAAGGATCGGCTGTGGCAGATGGAGGTGACGGATATCCGTCAGTTCGGTCTGGGCAAACATCGCGCGGTGGACGACACGCCCACGGGCGGCGGTGCGGGAATGGTGCTGCGGGCTGACGTGCTGGATGCGGCAATCGCCTCGCGGCCCGTTGTCGGCCCGCTGATCTATCTCAGCCCGCGCGGACGGCGGTTCGATCAGGCAATGGCTCATAACCTTGCCGCCGGGCCGGGCGTCACGCTGCTGTGCGGGCGGTTCGAGGGCGTGGACGAGCGCATCATCGAATCGCGGCAGATCATCGAGGTCTCCCTCGGCGATTTCATACTGACCGGCGGTGAACTGGCCGCACAGGCCATGATCGACGCGACGGTGCGCTTGCTTCCGAACGTGCTGGGCAATGCAAGCTCGGTGGAGGAGGAAAGCTTTTCCTCCGGTCTGCTGGAACATCCGCAATATACCCGCCCCAATGACTGGGGAGGACGCGCGGTGCCGCCGGTTCTGATCTCGGGCCATCACGGGAAAATCGCGGAGTGGCGGCGTGCGCAATCCGAAAAGCTGACACAGGACCGACGCCCGGACCTGTGGGCCGCATATCAGGCGCGCAAGGATCACGAAGGCAGTTGAACTTCACCCCAAGCTGGGCTATGCGCGGGGCTTGCCGGGGGTTTCCCGGTTTCGGAACCATGTCCGGGCAGGTGCCTGCCTGCCGCACCGGGATGCGGTTTCACACAAGGAAAGACGTATCGACCTTCGGCGGGCCGGCAATGCCGCAGCCCGAACAGCGACCGAAGCTCTCATACGCGCAAACATTCGCCGCAAAGGCGATCATAAGGACGACAGACATGAACCTGCTTCAGACCCTCGAAGCCGAGCAGATTGCAGAGCTTGCAAAAGACATTCCCGACTTCGCACCCGGTGATACCGTGCGCGTCGGCTACAAGGTGACCGAGGGCACACGCTCCCGCGTTCAGAACTACGAAGGCGTCGTGATTGCGCGCAACAACGGCACGGGGATCGGCGCATCCTTCACCGTTCGCAAGATCTCCTTCGGCGAAGGTGTCGAGCGTGTTTTCCCGCTCCACTCGCCCAATATCGACACGGTGACCGTCGTTCGTCGCGGCAAGGTACGTCGCGCGAAACTGTACTATCTGCGTGATCGTCGCGGCAAATCTGCCCGCATCACGGAAAAGACCAACTACCGCGCGCCCAAGGGCTGATCCCTACGCCGCGATCTATCACATCAGGCGTCCCCGGCCGGGGGCGCCTGTTCCGTTTGTACCCGACGCGAAATCCGGTTTATCCTGCCCCCCTCACAAGAGCGGACGCACGATGTATCTCCTCCTCCTCGACAGTGTTCGACTGATGCCGTCCGTTTTCATGCGGACCTTGCCGGTCGCGGTTCTGACTGCGCTGATCTATTTCGGGCTGATCGGGAACACGCCGAACCCGTTGTGGAAGCTGGTGTTCGTCTGTCTGCTGACCACACCCTGCATCGCAATCGTGCGAATGGCCGCGCTGCGGGCGGCCCTGGTAACGGTCGGACGTACGACTCCTCCTACGATCGATCACCTGACCAAGGCACAGATGCGGCTGGCCTATATGAACCTGCTGCCGATCAATATCGTGCAGACTGTCGCCTTCGTCGTGGTGACAGCGCTGTTGGCGGTCGGCCTGGACACGGCTGTGATGGATGTCGCGACCGAGTTCGCCACAACCGGCGTGGCGCCCGATCTGACTGGTCTGAGCGAGGAATTGCGCAGGGTGGCGCAGGCGGCGGGATGGCTGTTCTCGATCATCGCCGCCCTGGGATTCGGCGCGATGGGCACCGCCATGGCGGCCACGACGGCGAACGCGGCGGAAAAGAAACCCCGTCACGACATTACGTTCGGTGTCGGTTACAATTTCTGGAAACTGACGGTGCTGTACTATATCGCGCAGGCATTGAATGCTGTCGTGGTGGTCCTGCTCAGCATTTTCGTGCTGGCCGCACTGCAAATCGGGGATGGCAACCTGACAGCTTATGTGGCGCCGGCTGCGCTCACGGCCTATATCAGCCTGCATTTCGCCACGACAGCGGCAGGTGCCGCGCTCTCCTATAGCCAGCTATTGGATGAGGAAGCAGAAATTCGCGCCTTCGTGCGGCAAAATCTGGCCGGGCCAGAAGCATCGGGCGACGAACTGCGCGCCCTGCGACGCGCACGACAGACGCACTGAGGGGCTTGCACGTACATCCGATCCGGGGTAGCTGACAGCTTCGTTTACCCCTGTGGCGACGGAGAATGGCCTGTCCTCTCCGCTCAGTCACGTCAAAGGACCAGACCCATGAAAAAAGATATCCACCCCGAGTACCACGTCATCGACGTGAAGATGACCGACGGCACCATCGTTCAGATGCGCTCCACCTATCAGAAGGAAGGCGCACAGCTGAACCTCGACATCGATCCCTCCGTGCATCCGGCATGGACTGGCGGCACCTCGCGCCTGATGGATACCGGTGGTCGCGTGTCGAAGTTCAAAGCGAAGTACGACGGTCTCGGCTTCTGATAGCCTATACGTCTTTTCGCCCTGCGGGGCGTTGTGTATCAAGGAAAGACGCGCCCCCGGGGCGCGTCTTTTTTGTACGGGAGGGTTCACGTGGCGCATATTATCGTGCTGGGCAATGAAAAGGGAGGGTCCGGCAAATCGACGACCTCCATGCATCTGTTCGCGGCCCTCGCGCGCTGTGGCCACAAGGTCGGCGTGATCGACCTGGATTTGCGGCAGAAGAGCTTTTTCCGGTATCTTGAGAACCGTGAGGCCTTCGTCGCCCGCACCGGAACCAAACTGCCGATGCCCATACGCGAGGCGCTGGGATACTCGACCCTCGACAGTGTGACCGCCGCGAAGGAGGAGGAGGAGGATCGGTTTGCCGCTGCGCTGCACCGGCTGGATCAGACCTGCTCCTTTATTCTCATCGACTGCCCCGGTTCACACACCCGCTATGCGCAGATGGCGCACGCAGCGGCGGATACGTTGGTCACGCCGATGAACGACAGCCTGATTGACTTCGACCTGCTGGCGAAGCTGAACCCGGAAACCGGCAAAGTGCTGGGCCCCAGCGTCTATTCCGAAATGGTCTGGCAGGCGCGTCAGCTGCGCGCCACCGCCGGGCTGAAGCCGGTGGACTGGGTGGTGCTGCGCAACCGCATCGCCACCTTGAATGCGCGGAACAAGCGGCGGGTGGGCAGTGCCTTGACCGAGCTGAGCAAGCGGATCGGATTTCGGGTGATTCCCGGATTCGGCGAACGCGTGGTGTTCCGGGAGATGTTCCTGTCCGGCCTGACATTGCTGGATCTGAAGGATACCGGGGAGGTGAGCCTAAACATCTCGAACCTCGCTGCGCGGCAGGAGGTTCGGGATGTCGTCAAGGCGCTGAACCTGCCGGACGTGTCCGTCAAGTTCTAGCCTGATTGCTCAGCCGTTCGGGCGGACCATACGGCAAATACGGTCTTGCGCGTGAAGGCTGCTACAAGTCGCGGTCGCCTGATTCTCGCTCAACCCGATGAAGGTCGCAGCATAGAGAGGCACACCGTTCACGACGGTCTGTCCGACACTGCGATGCGCGCCGACCAATGGTTCGGTGACCCCAACCAGCGCATCGGTGAGCACGGATTCCGCGAAATCCGCATCCCTATAGGCGCCGAGTTGTACCGCCCATTCGCCACCAGGCCGCGGCAGGGGACGGGGCGCCGCCATCGGCGCGCCCTGCCCCGATGCCGACGTGCTTATCCGCAACGGCACAGTTGAGGAGGTCTGCGTCTCGCTCGTCGCGGCATTGGCCGAGGATACGAACGCGTTGCCCACAAGGCTGGCCGCCGCTGCAAGCTGCGTCGTTTCACTGGCGCCACGCGGCATCGGACGGGTCGAGGCCATGACTGCTCCGACCGCGACGCGGCCCGGGCGCACCACCGCGACACGGGAGGGCGCCCGATCGAATCCCATGTCGAGCAGTTCGACCATCCGGTTGTAACGCCAGGTGGAACTGCGTCCGCCGAAGATTACCGCGATCACACGCTCACCGTTTCGTTCGGCGGAGGCTGCCAGGTTGTAACCGGCGGCGCGAGTATATCCTGTCTTGATCCCGTCAGCACCGCGATACCCATTGAGCAGCCGGCGATTGGTGTTGCGCACCGTCGCCACCCCAGCACTGGTCGAGGTGCGACCGAAGATGTTGTAGTATTGCGGATAGTCGTAGAACAGATGCCGCGCCAGCGTGCTCATGTCCCGCGCGGTGGACATATGGCCATTCGCGGTCAGCCCGTGTGCGTTGCGAAAGGTCGTCTGGGTCATCCCCAGTGACCGCGCCGTTTCGGTCATCAACTGCGCAAAGGCCTGCTCGGACCCGGCGATCGCCTCACCCAGCGCAGTGGCCGCATCGTTGGCCGAACGCACGGCCGCGGCGCGAATCAGATAGCGCACGGAAATCCGCTGTCCTGCGCTGAGCCCCAGACGGGAAGGCGGCTCGCTCGACGCATTGCGCGAGATTCGAATCTGCTGATCGAGGTCGAGCTGTCCGCTCTCCACAGCCTCGAACGCGAGGTACAGCGTCATCATCTTGGTCAGCGATGCGGGATGAAGCGGTGTGTCCGCACTGCGTGAATGCAGGACGCTGCCGTCCCGCGCATCCAGCACGATCGCTGCATAGGGGGCCGCCTGTGCAGCGGGCGCCAGGAAACTCAGTGCCGCTACCAGCACGAAACTCAAAATACGTATATGCATCGGTCACTCCGACGAAAGCCTGCCACGGTAATGGGCCGATTTATTCAGCCTCATTATGATTTACATTACGTTAGCAACGGATCGGTTTGAATTGCAACGATTAACCCACATTCGCAGTCAAGACTCTGCTTATCCCGTTCACGGTCGAAGGGCTGTGAGAAAATTTCAAAACAATTCCAGGGCAAGGAATTTTGTGCACCGCAACATAAAAACCTTGACGCAGTGCAACATGATACCTAATTCTTATCCACAAGGACGAGATGTTCGTCCAAACAAATTGGATGGAGTTTTATCATGGCTACCAAGACCACTGCAAAAGACACCGCTGCTCAGATGGAAACCTTTGCTGCAGACGCACAGAAGACGATGACCGACACGGTCGAGAAAATGACCAAGGGCTTCGAGGAAGCATCCTCGTTCGGTCAGGAAAACCTCGACGCTATGGTCAAATCGGGTGAGATCGCGGCGAAAGTGGCCGAAGGCTTCAGCACCGAAGTCTCCACCTTCACCAAGAAATCCTTCGAGGAAGGCGTTGCCGCAGCCAAGGACATGGCGTCCTCCAAGACGATGACCGAGCTGTTCGAAAAGCAGTCCGCCTTCGCTCAGACCATGTTCGACGGTTGGATGAAGCAGGCGACGAAGATCAACGAGATGATGGTTTCTTCCGCCAAGGATGTGACCGCGCCGATGGGTGAGCGCATGACTGCCGCGCAGTCCGCGATGAAGTCCATGACCGCCTGAGCCGGATCAAGGCACTGTTACGAAAAGGGGGCTTAGGCCCCCTTTTCTCGTTTAGTGGACGGAATATATTGTGAATCCTGTCTGCAAGGGACATATGGGCGCAATGACACGTAAATTCCTGAGTATGAACAACGATGATTCCGACCGTGAAGGCGACCTCGGCCTTGCGGCGAAAACCCGTCCGAAAACGCAAAAGCCGCCGCTTTACAAGGTGATGCTCCTCAATGACGACTACACACCGATGGAATTCGTGGTGCACGTGCTGCAACGGTTCTTTGGTGTGACCCATGCCCAGTCGGTCGAGATCATGCTGACCGTTCACAAGAAGGGTGTCGCTGTGGTCGGGGTTTTTTCGCGGGAAATCGCCGAGACGAAGGTCACGCAGGTAATGGACTACGCCCAGCGCAATCAGCATCCACTGCAATGCACGATGGAAAAGGAATGAGGCGCTTGTCATGAGCGACCCTGTACGCCTTGAACTGAGCGGGCTGGACCTGGCGGACATGAAGGTCGGATGCCTCGGCGCGGATCCAGATCCCGGCTGGCACGATTTCGCGGATACGATCACCTTCGAGCAGCGCAACAAGGTCGATCACGACCGGATGACCGACATGCGCCTGAAAGTCGTTGAGGTGCTGGACGCCGCGCAAGACGCGATGATCGTTTGTCTGGGCCGCTCGCGGGTCGAAAATTTCGGCCTGCTGGCACGGGCGTGTCAGATGGTTCCGCCGCAAGCCCCGATAATCGTCACCGGCCAGAAAAATGCCGGCGTCGATTCGTTTCTGCGGCAAGTGCGCAAGATCCTACCCGTGGGTGAGGTTCTGTCTAAGGCGCACGGCAAACTGTTCATCATCGACACGCCTGCAAACACCGCGGAAGTGACGCGCGACTGGCTCGACGCCGCGCAGCCCTCCCCGATCGAGGGGAGCTGGATCACCGCGCCCGGGATGTTTTCGGCCGATGCACCCGATGCGGGATCGATTCGTCTGGCCGAACATTTCTCGGATCGGATTGGCGGCGCTGTCGCGGATCTGGGTGCTGGCTGGGGTTGGTTGAGCGCGCAACTGCTCGCAACCGCGCCAGAGGTGACCTCGCTATCGCTGTACGAGGCGGATGGGAACGCGCTGGACGCCGCTCGGCGGAATGTCGTCGATGAGCGGGCAGGTTTTCATTGGGCGGATGTCACTGCGCTCAACGGGTCCGCCTCTTTCGACTGGGTCATCAGCAATCCGCCGTTTCACCATGGTCGCGCCGCCGAACCCGCCCTGGGTCAGGCGTTCATTCAAGCGGCGGCGCGATTGCTGAAACCGGGCGGCAAGGCGCTGTTCGTCGCGAACCGCCAGTTGCCATACGAGGCGCAACTGACGGAGAGCTTCAAGAAATGGCAGGAAATTCCCGGACCCGGCGCGTTCAAGGTTTTCGAAGTTGAGCGGCCCATCAAGCGTTAACCTTTCTTACCGGATTCTCTTGCGCAACTCGCTTGAATTAACGAATGTTAATTCATGTTAAGAATTTTCGTTTTATTGCTGGTCATCGCCCTTCCCGCTGCTGCCCAATCGGTCAGCGGGTTTGCGGATGTGACCGATGGCGACACGTTGCAGGTGGGGGGCGTCAAGGTCCGCCTCGCCGGGATCGACGCGCCGGAGCGGCATCAGCTTTGCGGCACGAGCGCGTGTGGGATAGCAGCGACGCAAACCCTGGTCGCATTAATTGGAAACGATACCGTAACATGCGTGCTGAACGGCGGGCGGACCTATGACCGGATCGCGGGCACCTGCTCGACGCCACAGGTCGCTGATCTGGGCCGGGCCATGGTGATGTCAGGCTATGCGATGGATGAGCCGCGCTATCCTCCCGACTACACGTTCGAGACGCAGCAGGCGGCCCAATCCGGCCACGGCATGTGGGTCGATCCGGCTCAACCCGCCTGGGTGTGGCGCGCCGCGCAGACCTCCTCAACGACGACGCCCCGTGATTCCGATTGCGCCATCAAGGGCAATATCAGCGCGAACGGACGTATCTATCATGTGCCCGGCAGCCGGAATTACGACCGCACGTCGATCAATGCGAGCGAGCGCTGGTTCTGCTCGGTCGCGGAGGCAGAGGCCGCAGGCTGGCGCGCGCCGCGCTAGCCCTTCCTGACCCGTTCTCGCAATTCGAACTTCTGAACCTTCCCGGTCGAGGTTTTGGGCAATTCCGCGAACACCACGTATCGGGGTGCCTTGAAATGCGCCAGTTCCGCGCGGCAATGGGCGATGATCTCATCCGCGCTGGCCTGCATGTCAGGGCGCAGTTCGACGAATGCACATGGCGTCTCACCCCACTTATCGTCCGGCTGTGCCACCACGGCACAGGTCGCGACCGCAGGGTGGCGGTAGAGCGCCTCCTCCACCTCGATGGAGGAGATGTTCTCCCCCCCGGAAATGATGATGTCCTTCGAGCGGTCCTTGAGCTGGATATATCCGTCGGGATGCTTCACCCCGAGATCGCCGGATCGGAACCAGCCGCCGCGCAAGGCGTCCTCGGTCGCCTTCTCATTGCGGAAATACCCCTTCATCACAACATTGCCGCGCATCACGACTTCACCCATCGTCTGACCGTCGGCAGGCACGGGTCGGTCGTCCGCGTCCAGCACGTCGAGCTGTTCCAGAGCGGCGTAGCGCACGCCCTGTCGCGCCTTCAGCCGGGCCTGCTCACTCGTGGACAGCGCATCCCAGTCACGGTTCCATTCGTTGATGACGGCGGGCCCGTAGATTTCCGTCAGACCGTATAGATGCGTCACGTCGAATCCCGCATCCCCCATCGCGGCCAGAACCGTTTCGGGCGGCGGGGCGGCAGCGGTGAAGAAGGCGACGCGGGCGGGCATCTCGCGCCGTTCCTCGGCGGATGCGTCCAGAAGCGTGCTCATCACAACGGGCGCACCGCACATATGGGTTACGCCGTGATCCGCTATCGCATCGAACATCGCACCGGCCCGGACCTGTCGCAGGCAGACATGCGTTCCGGCGACAGCACTGAGCGACCAGGGAAAGCACCAGCCGTTGCAGTGAAACATCGGCAAGGTCCACAGATAGACCGGGTGCTTGCCCATTCCCGCATGAACCACGTTGCCGGTTGCCAACAACATCGCGCCCCGATGGTGGTACACGACGCCCTTCGGATCACCCGTGGTGCCGGACGTATAGTTCAGCGCGATGGCATCCCATTCGTCCTGCGGCATCGACCAGTCGAAATCCGGGTCGCCGGTGGCCAACAAGGCCTCGTATTCGCAGGGCTGGGTCGAGATTGTGGCATCGTGATACACGACCAGTTGCGGCGGCTGGTCCAGGCCTGCACAAGCCTCACGCGCCAGCGGCTCCAATTCCGTATCCACCAGCAGGACCTTGGCCTCGCAATGGCCCAGGATGAACCTGAGCGTGGCCGCATCCAGGCGGGTGTTCAGCGCGTTGAGAACGGCGCCGGTCATCGGCACGCCGTAATGCGCCTCGATCATCGGGGGGGTGTTGAAAAGCAAAGCGGAAACGGTATCGCCCCGCTTAACGCCCATCGCGACCAGGGCGGAGGCAAGACGGCGAGAGCGCGACAGCAGATCGCGATAGTTGACGCGCTGGTCGCCATGGATGACCGCGACGTGATCGGGAAACACCCGCGCCGCCCTGTCCAGCAGGGTCAGGGGCGTCAACGGTTGGTGGTTCGCCTGCTTGCGCGGCAAATTCTCGTTGTAATCTGCGTTCGTGGCCATGATGCTCCCCATTCTCAATGATTACGTCGAGTTCTAGCAGACCGGCCCGCTCTCGCAAGTCCAGCGCATCTGTCCTATATGCCATCACTTACCGTAGGGACGCGGTACGTTAACATGGAGCTGACATGGGGTCTCTTACTGGAAAATCCGCGATCGTCACGGGCGCGGCAAGCGGGGTCGGTCTGGCCATTGCGCGCAAGTTCCGTGAGGAAGGCGCCCGCATCATGATGGCGGATATCGACGACGAACGGCTGGAGGCCGAGGCCAAATCGCTGTCCAAGGATGGTGACATGGTCCGCAGCTTTTCCTGCGACCTGCGGGAGAAGTTGAGCATCGCCAACCTGATGGCCACCACCATAGATAATTTCGAGCGCGTGGACATTCTGGTCAACGGCTCGCGTCAGGTGCTATCGCACGATCCGCTGGACCCGCAGGGCGACGTGTTCGATTCGCTGATGCAACAGAACGTCAAGAATGGTCTGCGGTTGAGCCAGATGGTCGCCAAGAAGATGATCGCGCAGGCGGAGGGCAGCGATGCCCGCAATGTCGGCTCCATCGTGAACATCACCTCGATTTCCGCTCAGCGGACCCTGCCGGAGCTGTTGGCCTATTCGGTCAGCTGTGCCGCGCTGGACCAGATGACCCGCAGCCTTGCGGTCGCGCTCGCCCCCAAGGGTGTGCGGGTGAACGCCATCGCACTGGGCGGCGTGATGACCGGCCACCTGAAGGAGGCGTTGAAGGAGCGTGAGGAATTGCGCAAGGAACTGACCGCCGTCACGCCGCTGGGCCGAATCGGCGATGCGGAGGAAGCGGCGGAGGCAGCCCTGTTCCTGGCGTCAGACAGGGCGAGCTTCGTTACCGGGCAAATTCTGGCGGTCGATGGCGGACGCGGCAATTTCGACCCGCTCGACACACCGTCGAGCTGAGGCCCCTCAGCCGTTTTCGCGTAGAACGGCCCCGGCAAGGTAGAGCGATCCGCAGATCAGAACCCGCGCATTCGCGGGGATCACCTGCAGGGCATCGGCAACCGTTGCTGCGGTGGTCGCGGTCAGGCCCACGGCCTGCGCTGCTTCGGCGGTTTGCTCGGCGCGCAACGTGGCGGCCTCACCGGGAATGGATACTGCGTGCAGATGCTGCGCCTTGGTGGCGAGGGGGCGCAGGAAACCCCCGACATCCTTGGTGTTCAACATGCCGCAGATCAGATGCAGCGGACGCTCGGGCAGCCTGCCAATCGCCTCCGCCACCGCGAGGCCGGCGGCGCTGTTGTGGCCACCGTCCAGCCACAGATCACGCTCCCCCGCCATCGCCACCAGAGGGCCGCTGCGCAGGCGCTGCATCCGCGCGGGCCATTGCGCCTGCGTCACCGCGGCATGGCATCCCGCCTCGGACACACCCAGCGCGCGCAAGCTGGCCAGTGCCGCGCCCGCATTCTGCACCTGATGCGCGCCGATCAAAGACGGCAGCGGCAGGTCGAGCAAGCCATCCTCATCGAAATAGGCCATGCGGCCCTGATCCTCGTAGGCGTCCCAATCCTGACCGGCGAGAGAGAGCGACGCACCCAGCGCCTGCGCCCGTGCCTCGATAACCTCACGCGCCTCGTCCTGCTGCCGGGCGATGATACCGGGAACGCCCGGCTTCAGGATCCCCGCCTTCTCACCCGCGATTTGGGGCAGCGTATCCCCCAGATATTGCTGATGGTCGATGGAAACCGGCGTGATGACGGTCAGGCGCGGTGCGTCCACGACATTGGTGGCATCCAGGCGGCCGCCCAGGCCGACCTCCAGAATGGTGTAATCCGCATCCGCGCGGGCAAAGGCCAGCAGGGCCGCGCAGGTCGTGATCTCGAAATAGGTGATCGGCACGCCGCCATTCGCCCGCTCGCATTCCTCCAGCGTATCCATCAGCGCCTGTTCGGAAATCAAGCCGTCGGGCAGTCTGATACGCTCGTGAAACCGGGCGAGATGCGGGGAGGTGTAGGCGCAGACCCGGTGGCCATCGGCCTGCAGCCCGCTGCGGATCATCGCCTGGGTCGAGCCCTTGCCATTCGTGCCCGCGATATGGATGACGGGCGCCAGATCACGCTGCGGATTGCCCAGCGCGTCCAGCAAGCGCCACATTCGGTCGAGGGTCAGGTCGATGATCTTGGGGTGCAGCGACATCAGCCGCTGCAACACCAGGTCGGTGCCGCTGGCGCTCATGCGGGTTTGGCGGCCTGCGGTTGCGGAGCGGCAGGTTCCGCCTCCTCCGTCTCGACCACAGGGGTCGGGGGCGGCAGATCCCCGTGACTGCGCGGACGTTCCTTGAGCAGCAGACGCAGCAGCGTTGCCAATTCATCCCGCATCTTCAACCGATGCACAACGCGATCCAGCATTCCGTGATCCAGCAGATACTCGGCCCGCTGGAAACCCTCGGGCAGCTTTTCCCGGATGGTCTGCTCGATCACACGCGGGCCGGCGAAACAGATCAGGGCGTTCGGCTCCGCGATATGGATGTCGCCCAGCATCGCGTAGCTGGCGGTCACACCGCCGGTGGTTGGATGGGTCAGGACGACGACATAGGGCAGGCCTGCCTCCTTGACCATATCGACCGCGACCGTGCTGCGGGGCATCTGCATCAGACTCAGAATCCCCTCCTGCATCCGCGCGCCCCCGGCGGCGGAAAACAGGATCAACGGGGCGTGCAGCTCCACCGCGCGCTTGGCGGCCGCGATGATCGCATTGCCGACATACATGCCCATGGAACCGGCCATGAACGAGAAATCCTGCACCGCGACAACGGATGTCAGATCACCGATCTTGCCCTCGGCGACCAGCATCGCCTCATGCTCACCGGTTGATTTTCGTGCATCGGCCAGCCGTTTCGGATAAGGCTTCTGATCCTTGAAATGCAGCGGATCGACCACCGGATCCGTAACCTCCACCGTGGTGAAGAGCCCACCGTCGAACAGCGCGGACAGGCGATCGCGCGGCGTGATGAACATGTGATGATCGCAGGTCGGGCAGGTGTTCAGCGCGTCCGACAGTTCCCTGTGGAACAGCATCGTTCCGCAATTGTCGCATTTCGACCAAAGATTTTCCGGCACTTCGCGGCGCGAAAACAGCGAATTTATCATTGGACGGGTGAAGTTAGATATCCAGCTCATGCCAGTGCAGCCCCCAGTGTCTCTTTTCGCTCACCTATATCGCACGCCTGTGGATTGCAACGCCGCGGCACCCTGCCTAGGGTCAGCGGGACTGACACAAATGGAGAGCATCGCATGGCGATCGGAAGCGATATCCGCACATGGTACGAGGGGGAGTGGCACCAGGGCAATACGCCAATCATGGGTGCCGCCGATCATGCCACCTGGCTGGGCACAATGGTCTTCGACGGGGCGCGTACCTTCGGCGGGGTCACACCCGATCTGGACCTGCATTGTCAGCGGATCGTGCGCTCTGCCATCGCGATGGACATGACGCCGCCGATGGATGCGGCGCGCGTGCTTGAAATCGCGCGGGAGGGCATCGCCCTCTACCCCGACGATGCGGAACTATACGTGCGCCCGATGATGTGGAGCAAGGAAGGCGGCGAAGCGATGATCGCGGCCAAGGCGGACTCCTGCGCCTTCGCGCTGTGTATCGAGGCGATGCCCCTGCCCGCGATGCAGGCGATCGCGCTGTGCGTATCCCCGTTTCGCCGGCCCCGGCCCGACACCGCCCTGACCGAGGCGAAGGCCGCCTGCCTGTATCCCAACAACGGACGCATGCTGACCGAGGCCCGCAAGCGGGGCTTCGACAACGCCCTGTCACTGGATGATTGGGATCATGTTGCGGAAACGGCCACCGCGAACGTCTTTCTGGTCAAGGATGGCGTCGTGCGCACGCCGGTTCCCAACGGCACGTTCCTCAACGGCATCACCCGGCAGCGGATCATCACGCTGTTGTCGCAGGATGGCATGACGGTGGAGGAAACCTCGCTCGGGGTCGAGGATTTCGCCCAGGCGGATGAGATTTTTCTGACCGGCAACGCCTCCAAGGTTACGGCAGTCAAGCGTTTCGAGGATCGCGAATTGCAGCCCGGCCCGGTGGCCACGCGCGCACGGGCGCTGTATTGGTCGTGGTCCGGCGCCGCCTGATCCATTTTCACGAGGACTCTTCAATGACCGACATGCGTTGCATCGAAATCTCGAAACCCGGCGGGCCGGAGGTTCTGGTCGAGGCCCGGCGTCCCATTCCCGTGCCCCAGGCCGGGCAGATCCTGATCCGCACCAAGGCGATCGGCGTGAATCGCCCCGACGCGCTACATCGCGCCGGATCGTACAACCCGCCCCCCGGTGCCTCCGACCTGCCGGGGCTGGAAGCAGCCGGAGAGGTCACGGCAGTGGGCGAAGGCGTCAGCCGCTGGTCAGTCGGCGATGCGGTCACCGCCCTGCTGCCCGGTGGCGGCTATGCCGAATACGTCACGACACCGGCGGAACATGCGCTGCCGATCCCCGACGGTTATTCGTGGGAGCAGGCGGCGGCGCTGTGCGAAACCTTCTTTACCGTCTGGATCAACGTGTTCGATCGCGGCGGCTTGCAGGCGGGGGAGACGTTCCTCGTCCACGGGGGCACGTCAGGCATCGGCACGACCGCGATCCAGCTGGCAAAGGCGCGCGGCGCGCGGGTAATGACCACCGCCGGCACCGATGAAAAATGCGCCCGCTGCCGCGAGCTGGGCGCGGACCTCGCCGTCAACTACCGCGAGGCCGATTTCGTGAAGGAAGCGAAGGCGTTCACCGACGGGCGCGGCCTGGACCTGATTCTCGACATGGTCGGCGGGGATTACATTCCCCGCAATATCAAGGCTCTGGCCGAAGATGGCCGCCTGTCGATGATCGCTTTCCTCGGCGGACCCAAGGCGGAGGTAAACTTCGCGCAGGTCATGGTAAAGCGGCTGGTACTGACCGGATCGACCCTGCGTCCGCGCAGCGATCTGGTAAAGGCGGACCTGGCGCGCGCGGTGGAACGTGAGGTCTGGCCCCTGCTGTCGGCGGGCACGATCGCGCCGGTAATGGACTCGACCTTCTCCCTGGCGGAGGCAGCCAAGGCGCACGCCTACATGGAAAGTTCGGCCCATATCGGAAAGATCGTATTGGTCCCCTGACGATCAGCGCACGGGCGGCAGGCTGGCCGTGCGCGAACAGTCGCGAATCACGTCGCGCCCGCAGCGGCGCGGTTCCAGATCGCGGGTCAGGCAGATGCGCACCTCCTGAATGCGGCCATCCTGGCAGGTTACGGTCACGCCGTCCGCCTCCAGATCGTCATTGGCCTCCAGAAAAGCGGCCTCGATCACCGACGGGTCGAGCCGCAAAGTCTCACGCACCTGACGCAGGATGTCCGGTCGCTCGATGCTCTCGTAAGCCTCCCGCGACAGGGCGAAATAGTCCGTGGCGCGCAGCCCGGAACACCGTCCGTGCTTTTGCCACTGATGCCATGCGGACCCGCCGGTTCCCATGATATCGGCCATCTCGCCGGTTTGGCGCCGCGACGGATCGCCATTGGACGTGCGGCAATAGTCGGGCCAGCCCGTCTCGTATTGCGGCCACAGACCGTGCAGGACGAAACCCAGCGCCCGGTCGCATTGCGGCGATCCCTGCGCATCGCCGGTCGCGGCACACCATGAGGGCGACCAGCTCAGGCTCAGCACATAGTAATCGAACTCTCCAGCCTGATCCTGCGAACTGACCGGCAATGCCAGCATGAGAAAGACCAGAAACCATCGCATGTCGAAACCCCTTTATCCTTCGTCCTCTACCGCCTATATACGGTGGGAATTCCCCAAACGGAAACGGACTGCGGCCCCGGCCTACCGATTTCTCGGCACGGGAGAAGATTGCAGTTTTCTGAAAGGCACGACATGGCGCTTCCTATCATGCAGAAAGCCACCGCCGTCTGGCTGGTGGACAACACCACACTCAGCTTCAAGCAGGTCGCGGACTTCACCGGCCTGCACGACCTGGAGGTTCAGGGCATCGCCGACGGCGAGGTCGCGGTCGGAATCAAGGGCTTCGATCCCATCGTGAACAACCAGTTGACGCAGGAAGAAATCACCCGCTGCGAGGAAAACCCCAAGGCCAAGCTGCAATTGAAATACAATGCCGCCGCCGAGGGCGAACAAAAGCGCAAGGGCCCGCGCTATACTCCACTGTCCAAGCGTCAGGACCGCCCTTCGGCCATCGCGTGGCTGGTCAAGTTCCACCCCGAACTCAGCGACGGCCAGATCTCCAAGCTGGTGGGCACGACCAAGCCGACCATCCAATCGATCCGCGACCGGACGCACTGGAACATCGCCAATATCCAGACAGTCGATCCGGTGGCATTGGGCATGTGCCGTCAGGGCGAACTGGACGCTGCCGTTGCGAAGGCTGTCGCCGCGAAGGCGAAGAACGGCGATGTGTTGACGGATGATGAGAAGCTGCGCCTGATGAGCACGGACGAAAGCCTCGCCTCCGAAAACCGCATCCCCACCGCGATGGAGGGGCTGGAAAACTTCACATTCTCGGACACCGCAGCCGATGCGCCCGAGCGGGAGAAGGCGCTGCCGGACGCGGAGAGCCTGTTCAATCTGCCCGACAGCGATGATGAGGATGAGAGCGACGATTGATCGTCCTCTCCACCGTATTGAAGGGCCGGGGCATCGCTCCGGCCTTTTTGCATGTGCACTGTTAATGGGTTCGCAAGGAACCGACCGCTAGGGTCACCTCGTCAGGCGGAGGGGCGACGTGATCAGATCGAGCGGTAAGGTATGGCTGGGCGCGCAGATTTCGCGGCGCGCGATGGTTGGCAGCCTTGCCGGCATGGCAATCATGCTCCTGCTGACCGGGTTCGAAATGACCGCGATGCACGAACAGCTTGGACGAATCGACGCGATTTCAGCGCAGCAGGTGCTGATCGAACGCCAGATCTCCGATCTGCGCAGCTACGCCACCACCGCACGACATCTGTCCTTAGCGTCAGAGGAATCACTGGCAAGGCAGGATCTGGTGACGCGGCTCGACCTGCTGACCACGACGATTTCCGCGCGACAGGATACGTTCGCGTTCGGGCAGTCTGCAAAGGGGATCGCCGCATCTCTCGACTACAGCCTTGCGAAACTCTTCGCGCTCACGGCGCTCATTCGCAACCCGACGGAAGGCCTGCCGATAGGCGATATCGTCGAGCAGATACGTCTGCTGGAGGGGGGAGACCTAAATACGACGCTGCGCGATTGGGCAGGCACGCTTTCGGCCGATGCGGCGGATGCGCGCGGACGCATCCGATTCGCATTGATCACGCTGGCGGGAATCGTATTGCTGGCGAGCCTCTCGTTATGGCTTTTTGTTCTGCGCCCCCTTTCGCGCACCGTGCTGGACGGCACCGAACACGCACGTGCGCTCGAAGATGCGCTTGCGCATACCGCCGGGCATGATCGGCTGACCGGCCTGCCGAACCGGACCCGTTCCGCCGAGCTGATAGACAGACACATCACCCGCCGCCGCAAGGAAAGTGTCGGTCTGATTCACCTCAACCTCTGCCATTTCCACATGATAAATGAGGAATTGGGTCATGAGGCGGGCGATCAGGTTTTGGTGGAAACTGCCCGGCGCTTGCTGCAGAGCATCGGTGAGAGGGAGTTTGTGGCACGGATCGGCGGCGATGAGTTTCTGATATTCGCGACCGATGTCCCCACGCCCGACAACCTGATGGCAAGGGCCGCCGCCCTGCGTCGCACGGTTCGCGAGCCCTTCGACCTGGCGCAGGGTGCGCGCCACATGGATTGCGTGATCGGCGCGGTCTGGTCCGCAACCGGAACGACGGACGCCGAATCCCTGAGTGTTCGGGCAGACATCGCACTGCGCTCCACCCTCAGCGGAGAGGAGGGCCCCCTGCGCCTGTTCACTCAGGCGATGATGGAGGAGGTCGCCTTGCGCGACGCGCTCAGCCGCGAATTGCGCCGGGCGTTGGAAAAAAAGGAGCTGGTCGCATTCTTTCAACCGCAGGTCAGTGCACAGGGGGGGGAGGTGACCGGGTTTGAAGCGCTGATTCGCTGGAACCATCCGACACGCGGCCTGCTATCACCGGCGAAGTTTCTGAAAATAGCGGAGGAGATGGGACTGGCCGATCAGATCGGCGCGCACATGCTGGATCAGGCTCTCGACGCGTGGCAGGGCTGGGCGGCAGCCGGATTCGCAGTGCCGCACGTTGCGGTCAACTACTCAGCCGCGCAGCTCGCCGACATCCTGCTGGCCGATCGTATCAAGTGGGCTCTCGAACAACGCGACCTGCCGGCGGATTGTCTGGCGCTGGAGGTAGTTGAGACGGTGGCCATCGAAACAGACGATGCGCTGGCCGTCCGCATCATCCGCAACCTTGCCGAGGCGGGCTTCGCGATTGAACTGGACGATTTCGGCACCGGCCATGCATCGATCGCGAACATCCAGCGCCTGCGCGCCAGCCGGATCAAGATCGACCGCAGTTTCGTATCGGGCATCGACCAACGTCAGGACCTGTCGGTCATGGCGGATGCAATGGTGCGCATGGCCACGGCGCTGGGTGTCAGCACAATTGCGGAGGGGGTCGAAACAGCGGAGGAACGTGCGAAAGTCACCGCCCTGGGCTGCACATCGCTGCAAGGCTACAACATCGCCCGCCCCATGGCGTTCGAGGATACGCTGCAGTGGCTGGCCGAACATCGCATGCTCAATCACGGGCGAAGGCGCAGTCGCGCGGCCTCGGCATAGGGGCAGTTGCGGTGGCCATCGGGGGGAAAGCCCTTGACCTTTAGCGATGTGACCTGTTGAACGCCTGCATCCCGTCAATATCCGCCGCGCAGGGGCTACTTTGCATGCAAGACGATAACAGAAATCTGATCCTGGCAATGGGGCTCAGCCTCGCTGTGCTGCTTGGCTGGACCGTTCTCTTCCCTCCGGTCGAGCAAACGCCGCTGACAGCCGAGCAACAGGCCGTCCAGCAAGAGCTGCTGGGCGACGTTGCAGATGGCACCCCCGCAGGTAACATCAGCGTGCCCGCAGTCGATACGCCGGTTGTCGAAAATCGAGATGCCGCCCTGACCAGCGTGGATCGTGTTGCGATCCAGACTCCCAGTCTGAGCGGTTCGCTTTCCCTGACTGGGGGACGGATCGACGATCTGCACCTGACCCACTACCGCGAAACGCTGGATCCCGATAGCGAAACGGTGACGCTGCTCAATCCCGCAGGTGGCCCGGCGGCATATTATGTGCAGCACGGCTGGGCACCCGCTGGTGGCCTGCCCGCCGATCAGGTTCCCGGTGCAACGACGGAATGGCAGCTTGAAAGCGGTGAGGTCCTGACCCCCGACACGCCCATTACCCTCAGCTGGGACAACGGCGCCGGTCTGATCTTCCGCAAGACGTTTACCGTGGACGATGATTACATGTTCACAGTCACGCAATCCGTGGAAAACACGACCGATGCAGCCGTGCGCATGTACCCCTATGGTATCATCGACCGCATTGGTGAGCCTGAGACCATCGGCTTCTACATCCTGCACGAAGGTGTGGTTCGGGAGAGTGACGGAGAGATCCACGAGATCGACTACGACAACATGCCCGACAACGATTTCGACGTGCGTGAGAACGCGAATGTCGAGTTGATCGACGTCCAGAACAGTGGCTGGATCGGGTTTACCGACAAGTACTGGATGACCACGCTGATCCCCGAGGGCGGGCCGTTCACATCGGTGGTGCGCTATTCGGACCGCACGGAATCCTATTCCACCCAGGTGCGGATGCCGGTAGTTGAAGTTGCGGCAGGTTCGCAGACCGACAGCACCTCGCGCCTGTTCGCCGGAGCGAAGGAACGTGACGTGCTGACCCGCTACGAAGACGCGCTGGGTGTGGAACGTTTCGTGGATTCGATCGACTGGGGCTGGTTCTTCTTTCTGACGAAGCCGATCCACTGGCTGCTGACGCTGTTCAACAGCTTCCTCGGCAATTTCGGTGTCTCGATCATCCTCTTGACCCTGTTCATCAAGGCGCTGCTGTTCCCGCTGGCGTACAAGTCCTACGTCTCGATGTCGAAAATGAAGAAGCTCCAGCCCGAAATGGAGGCAATCAAGGAGAGGGCCGGTGAGGACCGCGCCAAGCTTCAGCAGGAGATGATGGCCCTCTACAAGAAGGAAAAGGTGAACCCCGCCGCGGGTTGCCTGCCGATCCTGTTGCAGATCCCGATCTTCTTCTCGTTGTACAAGGTGCTGTTCGTCGCGATCGAGATGCGCCAGGCACCGTTCTTCGGCTGGGTGCAGGATCTCAGCGCGCCCGACCCGACCTCGTGGATGAACCTGTTCGGTCTGCTGCCGTTCGAGGCACCGGACCCTGCCAGCTTCATCGCGATCCTGTCGATCGGTGTCTGGCCGATCCTGATGGGCATCACCATGTGGTTGCAGCAGAAACTGAACCCGGCGCCCGCTGACAAGACGCAGGCGATGATCTTCGCCTGGCTGCCCTTCGTGTTCATGTTCATGCTGGGCCGGTTCGCCGCAGGATTGGTGATCTACTGGGTGGCGAACAACACCATCACGTTCACGCAGCAATACCTGATTATGCGCAGCCAGGGCGTGAAGGTGGACTTGCTGGGCAACATCCACTCGAAGTTCCGCAAGAAGAAGGACGCCGAGTGATCCGGGTTTCCGCCCTCTGGCGCCATCCGGTGAAGGGGGTGGGGGCGGAACCACTGCAATCGACAATCCTGCGGGCGGGTGAATGCCTGCCCGGGGACCGCGCCTTCGCCATCGCGCAGCAGGGGGCGGAAACGACCGGCGGCTGGGCTGCATGCCGTAATTTCGTGCGTGGCGCGAAGGCGGGCAGCCTGATGGCCGTATCCGCCCGGCCCGATGGGGATAACTATATCTTTACTCATCCGGACCGGCCCGACCTGCGGGTTGCCCTGCCCGCACAGGGCAATGACCTGATCGAGTGGATCAGACCCCTCTACCCCGACAACCGGCCCGCGCCCGAACGACTGGTCACATCCCGCAAGCAGGGAATGACCGACGCCGCGTTCCCGTCGATCTCCCTCCTGTCGGATGCCTCACGCAGCGCGCTTGGTTCGGCGGCGGAGGCAACACTGGATCGCCGTCGGTTCCGGGGCAATATCTGGCTGGACGGGCTGGAGCCGTGGGATGAATGGGACTGGATCGGCAAACGCCTGCGTATCGGGGCTGCGTTGTTGGAGGTTCGCGAACGGATCACACGCTGCCGCGCGACTCACGCCAACCCCGTTACAGGGCGCGATGATCTGGATTTGTTGAACGTTCTGGCGCAAAACTGGGGCCACCGCGATTTCGGTGTCTATGCCGTTTGCGTCGAGGGCGGTGAAGTCCATATTGGCGATGAGGCTACCGTGCATGACCGGACCCGATCCTGATACGCTCCACCCGCTCGAACACGCGCCCGGTGTGGTCTTTCTCAAGCCGTTGGCCGCTGGCCGCCCGAATGTCGAAATCGGGGATTTCACCTATTACAACGATCCCGCGCGGGCCGAGGATTTCTTCGAGCGCAACGTCCTCTACCACTACGATTTCATTGGCGACTGCCTGCGGATCGGCGCGTTCTGTGCCATCGCCACGGGCGCACGGTTCATGATGAATGGCGGCGCACATGCAATGGGCGGGTTTTCGACCTTTCCGTTCAATATTTTCGGTCATGGCTGGCAGGAGGGGTTTGATCCCGCCACATGGGTGGCAGAACAGCGCGGCGATACCATCGTCGGACCCGATGTCTGGATCGGGCGGGACGCCACGATCATGCCCGGTGTGACCATCGGGGCCGGTGCGATCATCGCAACCGGCGCCATGGTCACCCGCGACGTCGCGCCCTATGCCATCGTCGCAGGCAATCCCGCGGTCGAGATTCGCCGCCGGTTCGACGCCGACATCGTGGACAGATTGCTGGGGATCGCCTGGTGGGACTGGCCGGTAGACAGGATCACGCGCAACCTCAACGCGATCCGCGCCGCCGATATCGACGCGCTGGCGAACACAATTTGATCTCGCACCCGGACGGCGCATGAAGTATCCCGAAGCTCACCGTCCGGGCCGATCGCCCGCGACATGGACAATTCTGGAAGGTGCCGCCCCATGACCCCTCGTTTCCCACTGGCCGAAACACCGGACGCGGCGGCGCTGGCAAAGGGCCGCTCGCTGTTTCTGGGCCCGTGCGAATTCGTGAAGGGCGTGGTCGCGATGGAGGGTTTGCCGCCTGCGGACCGGCTGGAATTCTGCATGGCGGGCCGCTCGAACGTGGGCAAGTCCAGCCTGATCAACGCTCTGACCGGACGCAAGGCATTGGCGCGGACCTCGAACACGCCCGGCCGCACGCAGGAGATCAACTTCTTCGCGCTTGCCGACACGCATTACATGGTCGATCTGCCGGGCTACGGCTTCGCCAAGGCACCCGTCGCCGTAGTCGCGAAATGGCAGGCGCTGCTCAAGAACTATCTGGCCGGGCGTCAGACCCTGCGCCGTGTCTTTCTGCTGATCGACAGCCGCCATGGCGCGAAGGAGGTGGATGAGGAAATCATGTCCGTGCTCGACCGCGCGGCTGTGCCCTTTCACACCGTGATGACCAAGATCGACAAACCGCGCCCCGCTGAGCTGGAAGCATCGTTGGAGCGCACCCGGCAGATCATCGCCAAGCATCCGACCGCCTATCCGGAAATCATACTGACCTCCTCCGACAAGGGGGACGGGGTCGAGACCCTGCGCGCGATCATCGCAGGCCTGAACTGAGAGTTGGGGATGGAACTGATGGAAAAATCGACTGCATCGAGCCGCGACTGGCTCGCCACTGCGCGCACCTTGTCCGAGGCGCTGCCCTATCTGCAACGCTATGACGGTGCGACGGTCGTGGTCAAATTCGGCGGTCACGCAATGTCCGACGACGCGGCGATGGAACGTTTCGCCCGCGATATCGTCCTGATGAAGCAATGCAACGTGCATCCGGTCGTGGTTCACGGCGGCGGCCCGCAGATCAACCAGATGCTGGAACGGCTCGCCATCAAGTCCGAATTCATCGACGGCAAGCGCGTGACGGACGAGGCAACGGTCGAGGTCGTCGAAATGGTGCTGGCCGGTCGCATCAACAAGCAGATCGTGCAGGCGATCAACGATCAGGGGGGGCGCGCCGTCGGGTTGAGCGGCAAGGACGCCAAGCTGATCGTGTGCGACAAGGCCACCAAGACCCGCAAGGATCCTGACAGCAATATCGAGAAGGTGCTGGACCTCGGTTTCGTCGGGGAACCATCGGAGGTGAACCCCGGCGTGATCAAGCTGTTCACCGACAGCGATTTCATCCCCGTCGTGGCCCCGATCGGCGCAGGTCGCAACGGTGAGACGTTCAACATCAACGGCGACACCGCCGCCGGTGCGCTGGCCGGTGCATTGAAGGCGGATCGCCTGCTGCTGCTGACCGATGTCGCCGGGGTCAAGGACGCCGAGGGCGACGTGGTCACGCGCCTGACCCCCGACGACGTGCGCCGCCTGACGGATGAGGGTGTCATCTCCGGCGGGATGATCCCCAAGACGGAAACGGCCCTGCACGCGATGGAAAAGGGCGTCGGTGCCGTGGTCATCCTGGACGGGCGCGCGCCCCATGCCTGTTTGCTGGAACTGTTCACGGAACATGGTGCGGGAACCCTCATCAAGGCCTGATCACAATCGCCAGCGCCCGTGCCGCTGGCATCGGGCGGTTCGATTTTCCCCGCAACGTCCTTGATTATGACAAGGGTTTAATTCGGTATTGCTGCATGAAGAGAATCGTTTTGATCCGCCACGCAAAGTCCTCCTGGTCCGATCCCGATCAAGAGGATATCGCGCGCCCCCTCAACCAACGCGGGCGTTTGTCCGCAGCGCTGATGGCCGCACAGATCGTTGAGCTCGATGCGGTCCCTGAGGCCGTATGGCTGTCGCCCGCCGCCCGCACGGTGGAGACGTGGGAGCGCATGAAACCGATCCTGGGTGAGGTCGAGGCGGAAACGCACAAGGCGCTCTACATGGCCGATCCGGACACGATGCTGAAAATCCTGCAGTCCACATCGCCCAAGGCCAAAACGGTGGCGATCGTGGGGCATCAGCCCGGCGTCAGTGCCTTCGCGCGCAAGTTGTCCGACGGAAAGATCGGGCCGACCTGCGCACGGGCCTTTACCCATTTTCCGACAGCCGGGCTGGCAATCCTGTCCACTCAGGAGGAAAAGTGGTCAAAGGTGACATTCAAGTCGTGCCGGTTCGAACATTTCTCGGTTCCCAAGGACCTGGTATGACCCCCATCACCGGGACACCCTTGTAGTCGTCTCAGGGTGTATACACATGATAACCAGTGGAGTTGGAGGGAATCACATGAATGCCATTCGATCTATGGTCCGGGCCGCTCAAACGATCCTGTCGGGACGCAACGCGGATATTTTCATCGAAATTTCCAATGCGACGGGCGTGTCCGCGTTCCGTCTGGCCGGTATGACGCGATCTGAAATCCTGCAAACGATCCGTGATGCGGGCATTCCCCTGTCCACGATTCCGGTGCACATCGTCCATGCGCTCGGTCTGGTTCACGCCGACTGATCTACGCAACCTACTGGTTTTCATGCCATCATACAGTTGAGGCTGGCCCCTGCGGGGGCTAGGGTTGTGCCATACCCACCGGCGGGCGGGACCATCTGTAGGAGGGGGCAATGGCAACCGAAGTCGCGACCGATCCTCTTTTGCTGTCTGCCGCCATCTTCCTTGGCTCCGCCGTCATCGCCGTTCCGATCTTCAACCGGCTGGGCTTGGGATCTGTGCTGGGCTATCTGGCCGCCGGTGCCGTGATCGGGCCGTTCGGGCTGGGCCTGTTCAGCGATGTGAACGGGATCCTGCACTTTGCCGAATTCGGCGTCGTCCTGCTGTTGTTCATCATCGGTCTGGAGCTCAAGCCCGCCCGTCTGTGGCGATTACGGTCCGACATTTTCGGGCTGGGATCGCTGCAAATCGTCCTCACCGGGGCGATCATCGCCGGGTTCTGTTATCTGGCGGGAGTGTCCGTTCCCACGTCCATCGTGACGGGGGGAGCGCTCGCGCTCAGCTCGACCGCATTCGGCGTGCAGATTCTCCGAGAGAAACAGGACCTGAACGCGCCCTACGGCGATCGGGCGTTTTCCATCCTGTTGGCGCAGGATCTCGCCATTGTGCCTCTGTTTACTCTGGTCGCGCTCCTCGGCCCGGCCTCCACGCCGGAGGGGAACGTCTGGATCGAGGGCGGCATCGCGGTGGGGGCCGTGCTGGCGCTCTACGTGACGATCCGGTATCTGATGCGCCCGTTTTTCAGGGTGATGGCCGCCACCGGCTCAAACGAATTGTTCCTGTCCGCGGCATTGCTCGTGGTGATCTGCGCGGCCCTGTTGATGAACGCGGCGGGGCTGTCCATGGCGCTGGGGGCGTTCATCGCAGGCGTCCTGCTGGCGGAGAGCGAGTTTCGCCACCAGTTGGAAACGGATATCGAGCCGTTTCGCGGATTGTTGCTGGGCCTGTTCTTCATGGGCTTCGGGATGACGCTCGACTGGTCGCTCATCGCGGATTTCTGGTGGATCGTCATCGGCGGGGCGCTGGGGCTGTTCGCGGTCAAGGCGCTGGTGCTGTACGGGCTGTCGCGGTTGTTCCGCTCCCCCCATGCCGACGCGCTGCGGATCGCGGCGACCATCGGTCAGGGGGGGGAATTCGCCTTTGTCATGGTGTCCCTCGCGACCAGCGCCGGGATCATGGGCGGGACTGTCCCCGCCACGCTATCGGCCATCGTCACATTGTCCATGGTGCTGACACCCGGCGCCGTCGCGCTGGCAGAACGCATCCTCGATCGTGGGGAGGACGAGACCGCCGACGGAATGAACGGCCCGGACGCGGCAAAGCAGACGCGGGCCATCGTCGCGGGCTTCGGGCGTGTGGGGCAGATCGTCGCGCGGCTGCTCAGAATGCGGGGGGTCGAAGTTACGATCATCGACAACTCACCCCGCCGCATCCGCATCGCGGAAAGCTTTGGCACGCGCGTTTATTTTGGCGACGCCCGCAGGCTCGACATTATGGAGAGTGCCGGGGCAGGACGCGCGGATATTCTTTTTCTGTGCATAGACGACAGGAACGGGGGCGTCGAAACGGTGGAGAAACTGCGTGAGCGGTTCCCCCAGCTGAAGATTTTCGCCGACACCTATGATCGCTTCTCTGAGAACCTGATGCGCGCAGCCGGCGCTGATTTCGTCGTTCGCGAAAAGTTCGAAAGCGCGCTTCTGCTGGCGCGTCGGGGCCTCGAGGAACTGGGCGACGCGGAAATCTGCGACGATCTGATCGAGGAATTCCGCAGGCGGGACGACGAACGCCTGCAACTGGAAACCCAGCATGGTTCCGTCAAGGCGTTGGAAATGTTGCGTCAGAAATACGTGTTGGATGAGGAATAGCGCACGCCGCATCCCGTGTGACGATCCGTAAATTTCGGAACACAGGGGGCAAAAGACGGTTCACCGTCACCGGCGGACCTCGGACCCGGGTTGCGGTTTTACAAGATCACCCTCGGTTCGCCGCATCCCGGCACACCATCGCAAACATGAAAGACCGCGCCTGACAGGGGGTCGGCGGCGCGGGCGGCCGCGTCCATTCCCTCATAGGCGGTGGTCGCGTACAGGGCCCCTTCCGGCGTCAGGGCCGGGCATGTGACCTGCGCCACCGGCAGATGTTCCACATGATCCACCCTCCCGTCCGGGGCATGTCGCACGATCTGTCCGGCCCCCCAGCGCGCCGACCAGATATAGCCATCCGCATCGCAGATCGCGCCGTCACACCCTTCGGCCTCCACAAAGAGTTGCCGCCCCGCGACAGGCCAGCCCTGCCCGTCCAGCGCGACGGTCCAGATCGTTTTGGCCGCCGTATCCGAGAAATACATCCGGTCCCCCTGCGGTGCGAAGCAGATCGAGTTGCAGATGGTGATGCGGTCGAACATCTTGCGGATTTCGCCACGATAGTAGCGGTATATCGCCCCCGCACCCGGCTCTGCCGTCCGGCCCATCGTTCCGATCCAGAATCCCCCATGCGGGTCCGCGCGCCCGTCATTCGAGCGGGTGGCGGAATTGTCCGCCTCCAGTGGCGCGACGAGGGTCCGCGCTCCGTCGTCGATGTCGAACATCCACAGGCCGGTTTCGCTGGCGATCAACAGCGTGTCGTGATCTATCCAGCCCGCCGCGGAATGGGCTTCGTCAAAGGACCAGTCGCGCGTCTTGGTGTAGAGCCGCTTGCCCAGAATATCGAACCAGAACAATTCGCCCCGGTCGGGGTGCCACAGCGGCCCCTCCCCCAGTTCGCACAGGCGGTCGTCATAGATCTCAGCCATCGAAGATCCCGTCATAGGCCGTGACGACAGCTGCGGCCCGGTCCGCTACTTCCTGCGGGGAGATCCCAGGTTTGTAGAGGGCGGAGCCGAGGCCGAAGCCATCCGCGCTGGCCGCCGCCCAGTCGGCAAAGTTCGACGGCCCCGCCCCACCCACGACATAGACCAATGTCCCCTCGGGCAGCACGGCGCGTATGGCTTTCAACCCCTCGGGTCCCGCCATGCCTGCGGGAAACAGTTTCAGCGCGTCGGCCCCGGTCTTGAGGGCGGCGAAACATTCGCTGGGTGTGAAAACCCCGGGAAAGGACTTCATTCCCAGGGTTTTCGTGCATCGGATCACTTGCAGGTCGCAATTGGGAGATACGATGAAGGTGGCCCCGGTTTCCTTGACCGCAGCGACCTGCTTTGTCGTCAGAACCGTGCCCGCGCCCAGTTCGGCGCAGTCCCCTACCGCGCCGACCATGTTGCGGATCGAGGTCAGCGGATCGGGGGAGTTCAGCGGCACCTCGATACGTGTGATGCCCGCAGTGACCAGCACCTCGGCAATCGCCGTTGCCGCCTGCGGCTCAACCCCGCGCAGGATCGCGATCAGATGTCTCATGATGCCTCCCGTGCGGCGATCAGGCCCGCCAGTACCATAGCGGTTCCGTCGTGACATTGTGCTGACAGGCCCACGGTTTCCAGCGCGGCGCGATAGGTTTCGGTCACGTTCGGCGCGCCGATCAGGGCGACCTCCTGCCCCAACCAATATGGCTTCATCGCCGCCAGTTCCACACCGAGCAGGGTTCCCCACAATCGCGCCCTTGCGGCTGCACCGTCGCTGCCGTTGAGCACTTCCGCAGCCCGAATGCCGAACAACGCCGTGGCCAGCCGTTCGGGCCGTGAAAGCGCGTCGTCCAGCGCCGTTGCGAAAGCCTCCCCGTTCCATCCGTCGCCAACCGAATGATGCAGGATGGAGCGTTGCGCCAGCAACTGGAACAACTCTCCCGTCATGGCGGTGCGGAAATGGCAAAGCTCGCCCGCGCTGATCCGCGCCCATTTCGTATGGGTTCCAGGCAGGCACAGCACGCCGTCGAAATCCGGCTGCGCGGACAGGAACCCGGCGATCTGCGTTTCCTCACCCCGCATCACATCCGCCGGTTCGGCCTGCGATGCGCCTGACAGGATGTGCACGGTCAAGCGCGGATCCTGCGTCGGGGCGATGACGGTACGCGCGGCGGGCGCGCATGGCACGGGCTGATAGGGTGCTTCGACCCAGCCCTCCCGCGATCCGACCATTCCGCAGGCCCAGACGTCCACCGGCCCGTCGATCCAGTTTGATGCCAATGTCAGCAGGGCGTCCTCGAACTGCTCGCGGTCCAGCACGTTTCCACCTGCGTCCGAGGTCGCCTGGGCCACGACATCGCGTCCGTTCATGGCCCAGACCCGCAGGTTCGACATGCCCCAGTCGGCGGCGATCCATTCAGCTTTCATCATCCGGTAAACACCACGCCCCCATCCACGACCATTGCCTGAGCGGTCATCATCCGACTGGCCTTTGAGGCCAGAAACAAGGTCGCACCCACGATGTCCCGCGCGACGAGGTGCTCCTTCAGACATTGCCCGTTCAGATGCTCCCGCAGCGACTCCTCGGTGGCCCACAAGTCCATCTGACGATCGGTCAGGACCCAACCGGGGACCAGCGCGTTGACACGGATCGCGTCCGGCCCGAACTCACGCGCATGGGTGCGCGTCAGGCCCAGAATCGCCGCCTTTGCCGCGACATAGGCCGGATAGCCCGCATTGGCCATGCCATAGGACGCGGAGGAGAAGTTGATGATCGCACCGCCCCCCGCCGCGCGCATTCCGGGCACCACATGCTGCGTGGTAAAGAAGTGGGGCCGCAGATTGACCGCGTGATTCCAGTCCCAATCCTCAACCGAGTAGTCCAACGTGTCGTGCCGCGTGTCGTTCGCGGCATTGTTTACCAGAACTGTGATCGCGCCGAACTTGTCTGCCGCCTCATCCATACAGGATTTGAGGTGATCGACATCGGTAATATCGCATTTCATGAAATGGGGGCGGTTGGCATGCTCACGCTCCATCCGGTCGCAGAATTCTGTCGCGTCGGAACGTTGGACGAAACTGACATGCGCCCCCGCAGCAAGGAACCCTTCGGTCAGGGAGGCCCCGATACCGGAGCCGCCGCCGGTGATGAACACCGACTGTCCGGCAAGGTCATGAAAGGTCGCGTATTGGGTCATCAATGGCTCTCCCGCGTGAGGGGGCGGATATCCCGGCCCAGTAAAACAGTAGATCGGGGTCGGCGTCCCGGTGCGTCTGCATTACAGGATATAGCTTGGAATGGCTTCGGGTATACACCCAGCCCAACCAGCTTGACCGTGATGAAGACCCCACCCATCGGGCGGGGATGTGCTGATCATTGGCCCGCTTCGATCCGGCCCACGTGATGCTGTTCGACGCGAAGTCGGCAACCGGGGTTCGGCAGCGACAACTGACGCGGAACGGAACCAATTCACGGCTGCGCTGTTACTTATACAATCGCAACTGAACGGACGGACTGAAAATGGAATTCATTCTTGGAATTATCTGGCTCGGACTCTGGCTCTGGGCACTGATCAAGATTCTCGGCTCGAGCGCAAGCACGGGCTCAAAGGTACTCTGGGTTCTTCTGGTGCTGGTGTTGCCAGTCATCGGATTCATTATCTGGTTCTTTGCCGGACCAAAATGACCTAAATCATATACTTACGCTTGACGCGGCAGGGGAAACCCTCGCCGCGTCTTTCATGTCCGGTTCAGAACTCGACGCCGACCTGCGCCTTGATCCCGTCGCGGAACGGATGCTTGATCAGCGACATCTCCGTCACCAGATCGGCGGCCTCGATCAGTTCGGGCTTTGCGTTGCGACCGGTCAACAGAACATGGGTCATCTGCGGTTTTTGGGTCAGCAGGAATTCGACGACCTCGTCGATGTTCAGATAATCGTAGCGCAGCGCGATATTGATCTCATCCAGCATCACGAACTGGATATCGGGGTTCAGGATCAGCTCCTTCGCCTTGGCCCAGCCTGCCTCGGCCGCCGCAACATCGCGCGCGCGGTCCTGTGTCTCCCAGGTGAACCCCTCACCCGAGACGATGAACTGGCATTCGTCCGCGAAGCGTTCGCGCAGGAACGTCTTCTCACCCGTGTCCCAGTTGCCCTTGATGAATTGAACAACGGCGCAGGGCATTTCGTGCGCGATGCATCGCATGATCATTCCGAAGCCGGAGGAGGATTTGCCCTTCCCCGGACCTGTATGGACCATGATCAGGCCCTTCTCCTCGGTCTTGGTCTGCATCATCTTGTCACGCGCGGCCTTGATCTTGCGCATCTTCTCCGCATGGCGGGCGTCGGTGTCATCACTCATCGGTGTCTCCTCGCGGCGTCTGGCGACGCATCAGATAAATATCCATGATCCAGCCGTGTTGGGCCCGGGCCGCGGCCCGTGCGGTCATGATCTGCGGTGCGGTCTCGGCCAGGGGGCCTGACAGGTTGATCTCCTGCACCATCCCGGCATAGCCAGACCACCAGATATGCACCCCTTTGGGCGGGATGGACTGAAAACTGCATTGCCCGTCCAGCATTACGGCCAGCGTGTCCACGCCATCGGGCCAGCCGCTATCGCGCAACTGCCGCCCGGTGGTCACCGTGAACGGTGCGCCCAGATCGTTGATCGGAATGCGGTGCGCCGCTGTCAGTGCCTGAAGGCTGGTAATGCCGGGCACCACGCGCACCCGCAACGGCAGAATCTTCGCAACCCGATCCGCAATCCTCAGCGTGCTGTCATAAAGCGAAGGATCGCCCCAGACCAGAAACGCGACCTTGCCCTGTGGCCCCAGGTTTTCGCGGATTTCCCGCACCCAGATCGCCGCAATCGCATCGTGCCAATCCACGACGCGAGCATGGTAATCCGGCGTCGCCTCGTCCCGCGTCGGCAGATCGAAGGACACAACTCTCGTTCCTCCGGTCAGGACCGTATCGCAAATCTGCCGTCGGACCCGCGCCAGATCGGATTTGTCCTCGCCCTTGTCCGGGATCAGAATCAGATCCGCATCGTTCAGCAACCGGGCCGCCTGCAAGGTCACATGCTCGGGATTGCCGGTGCCGATACCGATCAGCATCAGGTCGATCATCGCTGACCCCTTATGAAAAACGCGGCCCCCGTGCAGGGACCGCGTTCGCGTACTGGATTGGCCTGGATCAGGCTGCGTTGTGCAGGCGCGGCGTGAACAGCTTGTTGTCGCGCATGGCCTTGGCACCGGCCAGCAATCCCAGATCAAGCAGCGGCTCGATCAGCACGACCGTCATGTAGGCCGCACCGAATGCCATGACGGAGGATACATTCTCCGCGCCGAAGCCTTGGCCGTAGAACGCCCAGAACGCGACCCAGGCGACCGTGCCGCCCTGGAACGACGCAGACAGCGCCACGACCTGGCGGTAGCTCAGATCCACATAGGCGGTGCCCGGCGCGATAACGCGGGCGGCGATCGCTTGCAGCGCGAACAGCGGCACCAGCAGCGTGGTGACGTTCATCGCGTATTGCGGCAGGTCGGTCGGCGCCAACAGCATACCTTGCAACAGCAGGCCAAGCGCGAGGCCGATCGCAGCCGGTGCCGCGCCGAGGATCAGGAACAGGCTGGAACCGAGGATGAAGTGAACCTCGGACACGCCGACAGTGAAGTGCGGCAGCACCTCGAAGAACACGAAGACCGCGACCGTCGCGACCAGCGCCCGCGCGATCAGCGCCACGGGGCCGCTTTCCAACAGCGTGTTCCAGGTCAGCTTCGCGGCATAAACACTCGCCCCTGCTGCGGTGGCATAGCTCAGCCCGATCTTGGCGCCATCAACGAGGCCCGGTTCGATATGCATGTAGTTCATCCTTTCAAGACCGTCTCACCCGACGGCGTTTCAGTGCTGGGCCGTAGCCCGGTTTCGCGCCCCCCGGTTCGCCTTGCGAGGGGGATGACGGCAGGTCTCCTGACTTGCGGGTCGACATCCGTCCGAACCTTCCCAGCCCGAAGGCCAGTGGCATTCATCGAACGGACTCTCCGCCTACAGTTGCGGGGGCAGTCCCGGTATTGGCGTGGCTTCGGCACACCGCACCGTGTTCCCTTTTGATCCCGACATCGTGATATCGCCGGGAACCGTCCCTTTCAGTTGCCATGCTGCAAAGCCGTGTGTCAATCGTCGCCTTGGGCCAATGCCCCGAAAAGGATCAGCGCGGGCGTGGTGCTGCTGGTGGCCTCCAGCCGGGTTGTCAGTGCCGCCACACTCATCCGCTCGACGCTCTGCTCCGGCGTGCTGACGGCATGGGCCAGCAGCGCGGGCGTGTCATGGGGCAGACCGGCATCCATCAACTGCCGCGCCAGTTTGGGCCATGTCCGCTTGCCCATGTAGACGACGGTCGTGGCCTGCGGATCGGCGAGGGCGGCCATATTGATATCTTCGGGCAGCGCGCCTGCGATGTCGTGGCCGGTGATGAACTGCACCCGCCGGGCGACCAATCTGCGCGTCAACGGAATACCGACAGCCGCAGCGGCAGCGGAGGCTGAGGTGACACCTGGAATGATCTCGTATTTTATCCCGGCGGACCGCAGCGCCGTCAGTTCTTCCTCCAACCGGCCAAAGATGCCCGCATCGCCGGATTTCAAGCGCACGACATGCTGGCCCGCCATGGCGTAGTCCACCAGCAGCCGGCTGACGTGATCCTGCGAGGGTGAGGCCCGCCCTGCCCGCTTTCCGACGCCCACCAGATCGGCATCCTTGCGCGCATGATCCAGAATTGGCCCGGCGGACAGGTCGTCGAACAGGATCGCGTCTGCCTTGCCCAACCGGTCCACTGCCTTGAGCGTCAGGAGTTCCGGGTCGCCGGGACCGGAGGATACGAAGCTGACGAAACCGCTCATGCCCCCTCCGCCGTGATCAGGTGAAAGAACGTGCCGGTGGCATGGTCGCGGCGCGATCCCGTCTCGACCACCGGTTGACCGTTCGCATCGGTCACATCCGCGAGGGGGGCGTCGGGCTGCTCCAGAATCGAGGAATAGTGAAACTCATGCCCGCGCAGTTTTTGCCCGTCCGCCAGCGTCGCCATGCGATAGCCCAGATGCATCTTGCGCTTCTCATACGAGGTGACGAGGCCGAGCAGCCCGGCCATCTCGTGCCGCACCCCGTCCTTGTCGATCAACGCCTGACCCATCGCCATGTAGCCACCGCATTCACCATGCACCGGCCCTGTCCGGGCGAAGTCCCGCAAACCCTTCAGATAGGTCCGCGCCGCCGCGATCCGTCCGGCGTGAAGCTCGGGATAGCCGCCCGGCATCCACACGACATCCGCGCTCGGGTCGGGCGGCTGATCGGCGAGGGGTGAGAACGGCAGGATCTCGGCCCCTGCGGCGCGCCAGCCATCCTGAATATGGGGATAGACGAAGGAAAACGCCGCATCCTGCGCCAGCGCTATCCGCTGACCGGGCGGAACAACAGCTGCCAACGGCGCGGCCTCGGGCATCGGATTGCGCCGCGCCGCCGCCCGCAGCGCCTGCAAATCGAGGTTGTCGCGAATGAACGTCGCCGCATCGTCCAGCAAGGTGCCGATGCCCTCATGCTCCAACGCCTGGACGAGGCCGAGGTGACGCTCCGGCATCTCGGTGTGGCTGTTGCGGGGCAGAGCGCCGAAGACCTCGATCCCGGCGGCCTCCATCCCCTCGCGGATCAGGCGTTCGTGCCGGGGGCTGGCCACCCTGTTCAGCACCACGCCCGCGAACGGCATGTCCGGGCGCAGGTCGCGAAAGCCCAGCGCCGTCGCTGCCGCCGATTGCGCCTGTCCCGACACGTCGATCACCAGAACCACCGGCCAGCCGTTGCGGGTGGCCATGTCCGCACTGGCACCGGTGCCGGATCGCCCGTTCAGCGGCACACCGTCGAACAATCCCATGGACCCCTCGGCCAGCACCAGATCGGCACCTGCCGCGCGCGCGCTCAACCCGTCCAGCAAATTGGCATCCATCGACCACGTGTCGAGGTTATAGGACGGTCGCCCCGACGCCGCGTGGTGAAAGGCCGGGTCGATATAATCCGGCCCGCTCTTGAACGCCTGCACGGTCAGTCCCGCATCGCGGTAGGCGCGCAGCAGGCCCAGCATCAGCGTCGTCTTGCCCGTCCCCGACGCGGGGGCGGAGATCATCAGGCCCGGCTGCATCATTCCGTCCCTTCGGGGAACCGTGGCCGGGTGCCGACAGGCCGGAACCGGCGGTCGTAATCACCGGCATAAAGCTGGCTTTCGTCGAAGCCTTCGGCGGCCAGCGCCGGACCGACGAGGATCAGCGCCGTGCGCGCCACTTCCTGACCCACCGATGCCTCGATATTGCCCAGCGTCGCCCGCACGACCCGTTGATCGGGCCAGCTGGCGCGCCAGACCACCGCCACCGGACAGTCGGGACCGTAGTGAGGGGTCAATTCTTCCATCACACGCGGCAACACATGCACCGACAGGTGGATCGCCAGCGTCGCGCCGGTCCGCGCAAAATTTTCCAGCGTCTCGCCGGAGGGCATCGCGCTCGCCCGGCCCGAGGTGCGCGTGAGCACGACAGATTGCGCGACGCCGGGCAGCGTCAGCTCGTTTTCCAGCACCGCAGCCGCAGCCGAGAATGCGGGAACCCCCGGCGTCACGTCATAGGGAATGTCCAGCGCGCGCAGCCGGCGCAACTGCTCACCCATGGCCGACCAGATCGACAAATCGCCCGAGTGCAGCCGCACCACGTCCAGCCCCTGCGCGTGAGCCGAGGATATTTCCGCGATGATCTCATCCAACGACATCGGCGCGGTGTTCACGATCCGCGCGCCCTCGGGGCAATGCTCCAGCAAGGCCGCGGGCACCAGCGATCCGGCATACAGGCACACCGGGCAGGCCGCGATCAGGTCGCGCCCGCGCAAGGTGATCAGATCGGCGGCCCCCGGCCCCGCGCCTACGAAATGTACGGTCATCCATCCTGTCCTTCCGCTATGGCGGCAGTTGCCATGCCATCTGACGATATCCGCCGGGTTACTATCAGGCGCGCCTGCGGTCCAGCCGCGACCAGCGCCGTTGCCTCCGCCAGGGAGCCTGTTCCGAATTCGGCCAGCACCCGGGCGGAGGTCGTCGAGGTCTCCACCCCTGCCAGTGCAGCCCGTGCCACTCCGATCACCGGCAGACCGGGGATCAGGCCGCGCAGGGCCTCCGCCTTGCGGTCCAGCGTGGCCAGGGCATCCACCTGCGCATCGCCCAGCGCGTCATGGATCGCGGCGGCGGTGGCCTCGGCACGAAATCCGATTCCCGCAACTTTCATCCTATGATATTCCTTTCACGACGCTCCACTGCGTGACGGGACGCGCGGCGATCCAGCCGCGCATCCGTCCCAGCGGTTCGGCCTCAGCGACGGAATACTGCATCAACCGGCCCCCATGATTGGCGTGCCAGCCAGCCAGCAAGGCCTCCGTTTCCAGCGTGACGCCGTTCATCAGCAGTCGCGCGCCCGTCGGCATCGCGTCCCACACGGCTTGCAACATCGCCTCACCCGCGCCGCCGCCGATGAACACGGCATCAGGCGTGGGCAGTTCCGCCAACCCTGCGGGCAGCCGCGCGGTGGTGACCCCTATCCGGTGATCCAGCCCGAACCGTGCTGCATTCGCGACGATGTTTTTCGCGCGGTCCGCCCGCACCTGTCTCTTATACACATCTCCGAGCCCACGAGACAGGCAGAAATCTCG
>OLHK01000019.1_pt1 | contig 93426 bp, 95 predicted proteins | sample 1609371 | NCBI WGS metagenome assembly OLHK01 (sample SAMN05416779, study PRJEB24817) | seawater metagenome | isolation source: Sea water | place: Canada:Atlantic | collected 2013-11
AGATTTCTGCCTGTCTCGTGGGCTCGGAGATGTGTATAAGAGACAGGCGCTGGGACGCAGCGATGCGCCGCGCCGGATCCTCGACGATGCGATGCTCGAAAGCCTTGAGGAAGTGTTGATCCAGTCCGACATGGGGGTGGAAACCTCGATCAATGTCGCCGCCGCGCTGGCCGAGGGGCGCTTTGGCAAGCGGTTGTCCACGCCCGAGATCAAGGACGCGCTGGCGCAGGAAATCTCTAAGATCATCGCGCCGGTCGCCCGCCCCATGCCGCTCTACGCCAAGAAGCCGCAGGTCGTGCTGGTCGTCGGCGTCAACGGATCGGGCAAAACCACGACCATCGGAAAGTTGGCATCCCAGTTCAGGGCGGCGGACAAGTCGGTGGTGATCGCGGCCTGCGACACGTTTCGCGCCGCGGCGGTGGAGCAGTTGCAGGTCTGGGGGGATCGCGCGGGCGTTCCCGTCCTGACCGCCGCGCAGGGGTCCGATCCGGCCTCCCTCGCCTATGAGGCGATGGTCCGGGCGGAGGCGGACGGTGCCGACCTTCTGATGATCGACACGGCGGGCCGCCTGCAAAACCGTGCCGACCTGATGGAGGAACTGGCCAAGATCGTCCGCGTGATTCGCAAGAAGGACCCCGACGCGCCGCACAACACTCTGCTGGTTCTCGACGCCTCCACCGGACAGAACGCTGTCGGTCAGGTCGAGACGTTTCGAAAGATCGCCGATGTCACGGGCCTGGTGATGACCAAGCTCGACGGGACGGCCAAGGGCGGCGTCCTGGTGGCGCTGGCCGACAGGTTCGGCCTGCCGATCCATGCGATCGGGGTGGGGGAGAATCTCGAGGATCTGCAAGCGTTCGACCCGGACGATTTCGCCCGTGCCCTGACCGGCGCCGATGCCTAGGCGCGACCGGCCGATCGGCTCCACCCCGCATCTGTCGCCGCTCCCCGCCGCCAAAGCGGTATCAATCCTTGTCCGAGGACAGCTCCTTCTCGACCCGTGTTGTGATCTTGCTCAGCAGCCACAGCACGATCAACGTCATGATCGTCGCCTGCAAGGCCAGCATCAGCCGCCCCGTGCCGCAGGCCAGCCCGACCGCCCCGGCCAGCCACATGCTGGCCCCTGTGGTCAGCCCCTTGACCTTGCCGCGCGAGGTGATGATCGAGCCCGCCGCCAGGAACGCGACACCCGCCGTCACCGCCTCGATCAAGCGCAGGGGATCGAACTGCACGCTCTCGCGGTCGGTCGCGCCCATCAACTCGAACGCAATCAGGGCGAACAGACAGGCCGCGAGGGTAATCATGATATGCGTCCGCAGTCCCGCCGGATGATTGTCCGCCTCACGCTCCAACCCGATCATGCCGCCGAAGATCAGCGCTGCGAACATGCGCAGCATCGCGATAGCGGGCGGAACGGCCGCATTCGGATCGACGAATTCCGCGATGATCGTATCGAGCATACGAGAGTCCCCTCAGACATTTGCAGACAGATGACAGATAAATCGGTTCGGCGCTGCGTCTATGCGCCGCGCCCCGGAACAGCCACCCTCGCAGGTCGAATGCTTGGGAGTTTTTCTGTGCAACAACAGTGCAGCCGCATTGCCACCGCAGCGCAGCCAACCACTTTCGCGCAGGTCGCGGCCCGATGACAGACTGGATCGCGGGTATCGAAGGCACCGCCGCAGGGCATCAGATGGCGATGATCCTTGCCCTGACCTCGGCTGTTGCGCACGCCCTGTTCGGCGCATTGCAAAAGGGGCGGCACGACCCGTGGCTGACCCGTGGGGCGATTGATATATGGTACGGGCTAATGGCCCTGCCGGTCGCGCTGTTCGTGTTCCCGCTGCCTACGCCGCAATTATGGACGGTTCTGGCAGGCGTTTTCGTGATCCATGCAGGCTATAAATGGCTGCTGGCGATGGCCTATTCACGCGGCGCCTACACCGTCGTCTATCCGGTCGTGCGCGGCACTGCGCCGATCATCACGGTTCTGGCTGCGGGGGCGCTGTTTCACGAACGGTTCACACCCCTGCAATGGGGGGGGACGGCTTTGCTGTCCCTGGCTATTTTCGGCCTCGCTGCTGTGAACCTGCGCGCGGCGACCGTGGGGCGGGCCGCGCTGGGGGCGGCGCTGGGCCTTGCCGTCGTGACGGGAATTCTGACCTCGCTCTATACTGTATATGACGCCTTTGGCATTCGCATGGCCGAAAACGCCTTTACCTTTCTGGCGTGGTTTTTTGTCGTGGACGGGCTGGGGCTGTTTCCCTGGGTCGCGCTGGCGCGGTGGAAACGCATGGAAAACCGGCCCGATCCCGGCCCGCTGATGCTGCGGGGGCTTGTGGGGGGATTGCTCGGCTTCGTCAGTTTCGGCGCGGTGATGCTGGCCACCCGGCTGGACAAGGTCGGTGAGGCGGCGGTACTGCGAGAGACATCGACCGTCTTCGCCGCTGCAATCGGCTGGCTTTTCCTACGCGAATATGTAGGACCGACCCGTGCCATTCTGATGGCGCTCATCGCCGCCGGAGCGGTCCTCGTGGAAATGGGAGGCTGACATGGCCGACGCGAAAAAAATGAATCCCCTCCTGAAGCTGGCATTGGAGGTCGGCCCCGTCGCCGTCTATTTCTACGCCTATCGCCGATTTGCGGACGGGGTGACATATGGCGGAACCGAATATTCGGGCGTCGTCGCGGCGACGGCTGTTTTCGTGCCGCTGATCCTGCTGTCGCTGGTCATCAGCTGGATCCTGACGCGCACCTTGCCGCGCATGGCGGTGTTTACGGCGATTATCGTCGTTGTCTTCGGCGGGCTGACGATCTGGCTGAACGACGACGTGTTTACCAAGATGCGCCCGACGGTGGTCTACGGCCTGTTCGCCTTCGTGCTGGGAACCGGTCTGTGGCTGCAGGGGCGCAGCTATCTGCGCTATCTGATGGGGGAGGTCATGCCCCTGACCGAGGAAGGGTGGATGCTGTTCACCCGCAATTGGGTGTTCTTCTTCGCCGCGATGGCTGTGTTCAACGAGTTCACCTGGCGCGTTCTGGGTGAGGAAGCGTGGATCTGGCTCGACACGTTCGGGCAGATGATCCTGACCTTCGTTTTCCTCGCCACACAACTCCCCATACTGACCCGCCACACGGTCGAGGATGAGGATCAAGGCTGAAACGGCACCTCAGCCATGCTTGCTTTGTATGCGACATGACTGCCGCAACCTGTAGAGTGCGCGGATGATCTTCCTTCGTGGCATCTTCCTCAAAATCGCGTCGGTCGCGGTGTTCGTGTGCATGTCCGCAATCGTGAAGGCCGTGTCCGACACCGTTCCCGCGGGTGAGACGGTCTTTTTCCGCTCGATTTTCGCGGTGCCGGTGATTCTGGGCTGGCTGTTGCTGCAACATGACAACCTGCGCGACGGGCTGAAGACGGCGAATCCGATGTCGCATCTGTGGCGGGGCGTTGTGGGCACCACCGCAATGGCGCTGACGTTCACGGGTCTGGGCCTGCTGCCCTTGCCCGAGGTGACGGCCATCGGCTATGCCGCGCCGCTGTTCGCGGTGATCCTGGCCGCGATGTTTCTGGGTGAGCAGGTGCGTCTGGTTCGGCTGGCGGCGGTGTTCATGGGGCTGATCGGCGTTGGCATCGTTCTGTCGCCACGCCTGACGACGCTGAATTCCGACGGCCTTACCGACGCGGAGACGCTGGGCGCGGTGATCGTCCTTGCCTCCGCCGTGTTCGTGGCGCTGGCGCATGTGTTCATCCGCAAGCTGGTTGCGACGGAGAAGACGACCTCCATCACGTTCTGGTTTTCCATCACCGCCAGCGTGCTGTCGCTGATGACGCTGCCGTTCGGCTGGGTACTGCCGGACCCGGTGACGTTCGGCCTGCTGGTCGGGGCGGGGCTGCTGGGCGGTGTCGGGCAAATCCTGCTGACCTCGGCCTATCGCTACGCGCCCACTGCGGTGATCGCGCCGTTCGACTATGCCTCGATGATCTTCGCGTTGATCTTGGGATACGGTTTGTTCGGTGAGGTGCCGACGGGCCGGATGCTGATCGGCGCGGCCATTGTCGTGGCGGCGGGCCTGCTGATTATCTGGCGCGAGCAGATGCTGGGGATCTCGCGCAAGGAACAACGTCGCGCGCAAACACCGCAAGGCTAGGCTTGCCCGCGCGGCCCCGGCCCGCTACCCCTCCGCCAACGGAGGGTGCCATGCTGATCTACAAGATTTTCCGACAGGCCGAATGGGACGCGTTGCGCGCCACAGGCGAAACCGCCGGTGCGCCGATCGACCTGAGCGACGGCTATATCCACTTTTCCACAGCCGAAACCGTGCGTGAAACGGCGGCGAAGCACTTTGCCGGAGCGGATGGCCTGATTCTCGCCGTGGTGGACAGCGATCGGATCGCGGATGCCCTGAAGTGGGAGGTCAGCCGTGGCGGGGCGGAGTTTCCGCACCTTTACCGACGACTGGCACTGAGCGAGGTTCACGCGCACGCCCCGCTGCCCCTGCGGGACGGTGCGCATGTTTTTCCGGAGGGGATCGCGTGATCGAACGTGCAGGCCTGACCCTGCTGAGCCGGATCGACCCGGAGCGGGCGCACCGCATCGCCATCCATGCCCTGCGCGCGGGATTGGTGCCGCGCCCCGGCCCCGTCACCTCCCCCCGTCTGGCCACGCAAATCGCGGGGCTCGACCTGCCGAATCCGCTGGGCCTCGCCGCCGGTTTCGACAAGAATGCGGAGGCTGTCGATCCCCTGTTGATGAGCGGTCTTGGCTTCGTCGAGGTCGGCGCCGCCACCCCGCGCGCCCAGCCCGGCAACCCGAAACCACGCCTGTTCCGGTTGAGCGAGGACCGTGCGGTCATCAACCGCTTCGGCTTCAACAATGACGGGATGCAGGCGATCGCCGCGCGTTTGCAGGCGCGCAAGCGTCCCGGCGTGGTCGGCCTGAACCTCGGCGCGAACAAGGACAGCGACGACCGGGCCGAGGATTTCGCTCGCGTCCTGACCCATGCGGGGCCGTTCATCGACTTCGCCACGGTCAACGTCTCCTCCCCCAACACGGAGAAGCTGCGCGATCTGCAAGGCGCGCAGGCGCTGGCCAGTCTGTTGGACGGTGTAATGGTGGCCCGCGACGCACTGGACCGACCGATTCCCGTCTTCCTCAAGATCGCGCCGGACATGGACATGACCGCGCTGACCGAACTATGCGAGGTGGCGGTTTCGGCCAAGGTCGATGCCATCGTCGCCACGAACACCACATTGCGCCGCGACGGGCTGCACGGCCCCCATACGGGCGAGGGCGGAGGGCTGTCCGGTGCTCCCCTGCGAGATCTGGCGCAGCAGGTGCTGGCGGGTGTCTATCGCCTGACGCAGGGCAAGGTGCCGCTGATCGGTGTCGGCGGCATCGCCAGCGGTGCGGATGCCTATGCCCGGATCCGCGCGGGAGCCACGGCGCTGCAGCTTTATTCCGCGCTGGTCTATGGCGGCATGGGCCTGATCGCCACGATCCTGCACGATCTGGACGCGCTGCTGGAGCGGGACGGTTTCGCATCGGTGGCGGATGCGGTCGGGGTGGATGCGGTGAGGCCGGATGCCTGAGGCCACCGCGACATCGCCGCGCTTGCGCCTCTGGGGCCGCGTGGATAAGTCGTTCGCATGAACATCTGGGAATTAGCCAACCCCGCGCGGTTCACGCGCCTCGTCAGTCGTGTCCTGCCCTGGGTGGCGGGTGCGGCGGCGCTCTGCCTTACCGTGGGGTTGATCTGGGGGTTCTTCTTCACCCCTGACGATTTCCGACAGGGCTCAACCGTCAAGATCATCTATATCCATGTGCCCGCCGCCTTCGCCGCGATCAATGCGTGGTTCATGATGTTCGTGATGTCGCTGATCTGGCTGATCCGGCGGCACCATGTCAGCGCACTGGCCGCCCGCGCCGCCGCCCCCATCGGGGCCGTGATGACGCTGGTGGCCCTGCTGACCGGCGCGATCTGGGGGCAGCCGATGTGGGGCACGTGGTGGGAATGGGATCCCAGGCTGACCTCGTTCCTGATCCTGTTCGTGTTCTACTTGGGCTATATCGCGCTGTGGCAAGCGGTGGATGAGCCGGACACCGCAGCCGATCTGACCGCGATCCTGTGTCTGGTCGGCTCCGTCTTTGCGCTGCTCTCGCGCTATGCCGTGCTGATCTGGAATCAGGGTCTGCATCAGGGCGCTTCGCTGAGCCTGGACAGGGAGGAGAACGTCGCGGACGTCTTCTACCAGCCGCTGTTGCTGTCACTGGCGGGGTTTGTGCTGCTGTTCGTGGCGCTGGTCCTGTTGCGTACCCGGACCGAGATTCGCGCCCGCCGCCTGCGCGCGCTGATGCTGCGTGAGGTGGCCTGATGCTGGGACAATATGCATCGTTTGTGCTGAGCGCCTATGCTGTGACCTTCGTGCTGATCGGGGGCCTGATCGTGCAATCCGTCCTGCGCTCCGCCCGCATCCGTGCCGCCCTTAGCAAGGTGGAGCGCAAGGATGGCCGGTAAAAACCTTTCCCCCATCCTGATCGTGCCGGTGCTGGCCGCCGCCGTGCTGGGAACCTTCCTGTGGGCGATGTTGCGCGACAATCCTGATGAGCTGCCCTCGCAATTCATCGCGCAGACCGCCCCCCCGCTGGATGTCGAGCCGTTCGAGGGCACCCTGCCGGATCTGGGGGGGGAGGTCATGCTGGTGAATTTTTGGGCCAGTTGGTGTGGCCCCTGCCGGATCGAGCATCCCGTGCTGATGGATCTGGCGGCGGAGGGGATCCCCATCGTCGGCATCAACTACAAGGACGATCCCGCGAACGCCCGTGCGTTCCTTGACGAACTGGGCGATCCATATGCGGCGATCGGTGCCGACAGCACGGGGCGCACCGGCATTGACTGGGGGCTGTACGGCGTACCCGAAACCTTCGTCATCGACGCGGAGGGGCGAATCGTGCTGCGCTTTCCCGGTCCGGTCACGGCCTCCGCGCTGGCCACGCGCGTGCGCCCCGCGATCGAGGCTGCGCGTTAGTCGGGCCTAGGCCGGGATCGTACCCAGATCAGGCTCCAGCCAGCCAAGCTGCCGCCGCATCGCGGCTCGCGCCAGTTTCAGCGTCATCGCCTTGCGCCGTGCACCGGGCATCTTCTCAAGCGGGGCGTCGCGCACGATTGCGGCATCAAACCGGTCCGCGATCATCAGGCCGGTATCATCGGGCAGAACCTCGACCGGGAAATCCTGCGGCACGGCCCAGAAGAATCGGTCGCACCATTCCAGGTAGTTTTGCCATTTCGCATCCGATCTGAAATCGGCCAGAGAGCTCTTGCACTCCACGATCCAGATCTCGCCCTTCGCCGTCAGCCCGATCACATCAACGCGCAAGCCGCGCACCGGCGTGAATTCTGTCAGTGCGGTCATGTCGAGCGTGTCGAGATGCCGCCACACGCCGCGTGCAATCTCGAATCCGGGGGCCATGCTGTCTGTCATGCACCCATTGGAACGTACAGGGAACGCGCCGTCAATGTCAGAGTCGACACCCCTTGCATCCTGCAGTGATCGGCATACCTTGTGTCCCGGCGGGTGCTGTTCTTCGCGTGAGGGCTCTACATTCACGAGGCCTTACTTTTTCTTGAGGGAACTGGCTCTGCGACTGGTCCTGGCCTATCGCACCTGGTGCCCACCTGGTTTTCCAGGTCCCGAGAATAAGTTGCCCAACGGTCGCTACGGGCCCGCCACTTGCTTCCCTGCGGTTTGCAACGTTAGCGTCGCGGGATGACCGACACCAAATCCGACCTTAGAAAACGCGCCTTCGCGGCCCGCAAGGCTGCTCATGCGGCGGGCCAGGGGGAGGCGACGTCTCATCTGTTGGCGGAGGTTCTGCGCCAGCCCCCCGGCATCGTCGCCGCCTACATGCCCATCCGGACGGAGATCGACCCGCTGCCCGCCATGCGCACGCTGGCCGAGCAGGGGCATACGCTGTGCGTGCCGGTCATCAGGGCCAAGGCCGCGCCACTGGAATTTCACGTTTGGACGCCGCGCGGCGCGATGATTTCCGGGCCGTTCGGGGCGCTGGTGCCCGAAACGGGTCAGGTGGTGCAGCCCGATACGCTGATCGTGCCGCTCGTCGCCTTCGATGATGCGGGGCACCGGCTAGGCTATGGCGGCGGGTTCTATGACCGCACCTTGCAGAAGCTGCGGGCGATGAAACCTGTCCGCGCCATCGGTTTCGCGTATGCGGCCCAGAGGATGCCATTGATCGTCGAATCCACGGATCAGCCGCTGGACGTGATCGTGACCGAGCATGGCTCCCTTGCGCCATCGGCCGTCAAAGGCTAATCCGGCAGCATGCGTATTCTGTTTCTTGGTGATGTCATGGGCCGCTCTGGCCGCCGCGCGATCAGCGAGGGCCTCGCCGACCTTCGCGCGCGCCTGAAAACCGATTTCGTCGTGGTGAACGGTGAGAATGCTTCCGGCGGTATGGGTCTGACCGGAGCGCATGCGAACCTGTTGTTCGATGCAGGGGCGGATTGCGTCACGCTGGGCGATCATGCCTTCGATCAAAAGGACATGCTGACCCATATCGCGGGCGATGACCGTATCGTGCGCCCCCTGAACTTCGCCAAGGATGCGCCGGGACGCGGCGCGCGGATTTTCGAGGTCAGCCGGGGCCGGTCGATCATGGTGGTGCAGGCATTGGGCCAGGTTTTCATGAAACGTCCCTTTGCTGATCCCTTCTCCGCGTTGGAGGCGGAGTTGAAGCGCGTTCCCATGGGCGCGCGCGTCAACGCCACGCTTGTGGATTTCCATGCCGAGGCCACGTCCGAGAAGATGGCGATGGGCCATTGGTGCGACGGACGGGCCAGCATAGTCGTGGGCACGCATACCCATGTGCCGACCGGCGATGCGCAGATTCTGGGCAAGGGCACCGCCTATATGACCGATGCGGGCATGTGCGGCGATTATGACAGCGTGATCGGTATGGAAAAGGCCGAGCCGATGCGCCGGTTCATCACCGGCATGCAGAAAACCCGGTTCACCCCGTCCGACGGGCCTGCAACCCTGTCGGGCTTTTTCGTTGTGACGGATGATCGGACCGGGGCGGCCAAATCCTGCCACCCGATCCGGGTCGGTGGGCGTTTGGGGCAAAGCCTGCCGGAAGCGTCTTCGGACTGATCGTCTTTTCCGGCGTGCATATATTCCCCCACGGGGACAGTCACGCCCCGTCGCACCGATCCCTACTTGAGTGCCACCCCGCGCTGCGCCATTGTCGGCGCAATGCGCTGATGGGGCCGCCAGAATGACCGAATTTATGTCTTTCCACTATGCCGGTGCGATTGCGGGCCTGCTGATCGTCTTCGCGATGTTCGGCCTGTTCCTGTTGGAACGCTGGCCGGTGGAGGTCGTGGCCATGGTCGCGGCCAGCACCATGGTCGTGACCGGATTGGTCGATCAGGACGCGGTTCTGTCGTCGATTGCCAACCCCGCGCCGTGGACGATCGCGGCGATGTTCATCCTCAGCGGGGCGCTGGTGCGAACGGGCGCCTTGGCGGCGCTGACCCTGCCGATTGCGGCGCAGGCGGACAAGCGGCCCGTGGTGGTCATCGCCACTCTGGCAGGCTTCACCGTGCTGGCCTCCGCTTTCATGAACAACACGCCGGTCGTGGTGATGCTGATCCCAGTGGTTGTGGGTTTGACCCAACAATTGGGTGTGACCCCGTCCAAGCTGCTGATTCCCCTCAGTTACACGGCGATCCTGGGGGGGCTTCTAACGCTGATCGGCACTTCCACCAACCTGTTGGTGGACGGTGTCGCGCGTGAGGCGGGGATGGCCCCCTTCACCCTGTTCGAGATCACACCACTGGGCATCGTGCTGGTCGTCGTTGGTCTGATCTACATGCGCATCTTCGGGCCGATCTTGCTGCCTGAGCGTCAATCGATGGCCGGTTTCCTGACGGATCGCAAAGCGCAGAAATTCTTCACCGAGGTGGCGATCCCGGCGGGTTCGCGCCTTGTCGGGCGCCCCGTGATGGAGGTTGAGCTGTTTCGCCGCGACGGAATGCGGGTGATCGACGTGTTGCGGGGCGATGCCTCGCTGCGGCGCAACTTCCCGGATGTGGAGGTGCGCGGCGGCGACCGTGTGGTGTTGCGCACGGCGGTGAACGAGCTTCTGGGCCTGAAGGAAAGCCCCGACGTGGTCATGGTTGATCGCGCCGACGGGCGAACGATGGTGACGGTCGAGGCGCTGATCTCACCCGGTTGCCGTCTGGTCGGGCGCACGCTGGGTGGGTTGCGTCTGCGACGGCGTTACGGTGTCTATCCGCTGGCGATCCACCGCAGGAACCAGAATCTTGGCCGTCAGATGGACGATGTGGTCGTGCGCGTCGGCGACACCCTGCTGATCGAGGGCGACGCCGAGGATATCCAGCGTCTGGCCCGTGACGTCGATCTGGTCAATCTGGCCGAACCGATCGAGCGGCCGTACCGCCGGACCCATTCCCCCGTCGTGCTGGCCGTGCTGTTCGGCGTCGTGGCGCTGGCGACGTTCGGCATAGCGCCCATTCACATCCTCAGTCTGATCGGCGTTGCTATCGTTCTGGCGGCGCGTGCGATCGACAGCGACGAGGCGATGGACTTCGTGGATGGACGGCTGCTGGCGCTGATCTTCTCGATGTTGATTATCGGGCGGGGCCTGCAGGATGCCGGTTCCGTCGATCTGATCGCAAATACGGTCGCCCCCTATCTGGGTCTGCTGCCACCGCCGCTGATGGTGTGGGCGGTCATCCTGATGACTTCGGTTCTGACGGAACTGGTCAGCAATAACGCAGTGGCGGTGGTGGTCACGCCGGTGGCGATCGGGCTGGCGCAGGCGCTGGGCGTCGATCCGCGACCGCTGGTGGTGGGTGTGATGGTGGCGGCCTCAGCCAGTTTTGCCACACCCATCGGCTATCAGACCAACACACTGGTCTATGGTCCGGGAGGGTATCGGTTTACCGATTTCGTGCGGATCGGGGCGCCGCTCAACCTGCTGATCGGGGCGGTGTCGGCATTCATCATTCCGCTGCTCTGGCCGCTTTGACGGCGCGCGCACCAGGCGCGGTACGACTTCGCGGAACCGGCCCGCGACCCCTCGCTTGAACACAGGGGCACGCCTGACCTATAAGGCGCGCAGCATTCATCTTCTGCAATACGGGAGGCCCTTCATGGCCGGCCATTCCAAATGGGCAAACATTCAGCATCGCAAGGGCCGGCAGGACGCCGTGCGCTCCAAGATGTTCTCCAAGTTCTCCAAGGAGATCACCGTCGCGGCCAAGATGGGCGACCCCGATCCCGAAAAGAACCCGCGCCTGCGCCTCGCGGTGAAGGAAGCCAAGTCGCAGTCCATGCCCAAGGACAATATCGACCGCGCCATCAAGAAGGCCATCGGCGGCGATGCGGAGCATTACGACGAAATCCGCTATGAGGGCTACGGCCCCAACGGCGTCGCCATCATCGTCGAGGCGATGACAGACAACAAGAACCGCACCGCGTCCAACGTCCGTTCCACCTTTTCCAAGAACGGCGGAAATCTGGGGGAGACCGGCTCCGTCGGCTTCATGTTCGATCGCAAGGGTGAGATCACCTATAGCGCTGAGGTCGGTGACGCCGACACCGTGATGATGGCCGCGATCGAGGCCGGCGCTGAGGATGTCGAGAGCACCGAGGACGGCCACACCATCTATACCGACGCCAACGACCTGAACGCCGTCTCCACCGCGCTGGAGGCCGCGCTGGGTGAGAGTGAGAGCACCAAGCTGATCTGGAAACCCCAGACCACGACCGAAATGGGGCTGGAGGACGCGCAAAAGTTGATGCGCCTGATCGAGGCGCTGGAAGACGACGACGACGTGCAGACCGTCACCGCCAATTTCGACATCTCGGATGAGATCATGGAACAGCTCTGATCCATTTCGCCGGTCCTGTCACGCGTACAGGGCCGGCCGATCAGCCCGCGCTCAGCCGGTGATCCGGGTCAGGTGCCGAAACCGCAGGGCCATCATCGTCACGCTGACGATGCTGGCCAGCAAAATGCCCTGATAGATGCCGATCACGCCCGCTCCGCTACGGATGCCGAACCAGTATCCGGCGGGCACCATCACCAGCCAGTAGCTGACCAGATGCATCGCCGTCGGCACCCAGGTGTCGCCGCGTCCACGGCAGGCATGGCTCAGCACTGACTGGTTGCAGTCGAACACCAGCGCCAGCGTCATCCAGGCCATGACCGGGGCGGCCGCCGCCAGCAGGACCGGATCGGTCGTGAACAGGCGCAGGGCTTGCATCGGAAAGGCGACGTAGATCACTGCGAACAGGCTGGCCAGAAGCGTGGTCAGCCCCAGTCCCGTCCACCCGGCCAGCGCCATGCTCCGCGCGTCGCCGCGCCCCCACGCATTGCCGACGCGCACCTGTGTCGCGGCTGCCAGCCCGAACGCCATCATGAAGGTCAGCGCCAGGAACTGGAACACCACCGCCTGCACAGCCAGCGCCATGGTGCCCAGCCAGCCCACGAACAACGTCATCATCACGAAGGCCCCGGCCTCGAAGCTGAACGACAGTCCTGCACCATATCCGATGCGTCGTTGTTCCGCCGCTGTGGGGGCGTTGGGGGACACCTGACCGATGCCATAGCGGGCGCGATCCGGCAGGCGGTGACGGGTATAGAGCCACAGGCCCGCCGCCAGCAGGGCGGAGTTGATGACAGTCGCCAGCGCGGCCCCTTCGGCCCCCATCTGAGGGAACGGCCCGATACCGTGGACCAGCAGGATGTTCAGCCCCAGATTCGAGATATTCGCCAGCGCCACCGCGAACATGCCCACCATCGGACGGTGAAGCGATTCCAGAAAGGTGGTGGTCGCAAAGTAGACAGCGACAAAGGGCAGCGCCAACGCCACCAGCCGCGTCACCGATCCCGCACTGGCCGCGCGCGCAGGCGTCTGTCCCAGCAGGGAGAACAGTTGGGGCGAGAATTGCAGCAGCACGGCCAGCGCGCAGCCGATCAAGGCGCCATAGACCACGCCGCGCCACCAGATCGTGCCGGCCACATGGTCCAACCCCGCGCCTGTGCTGCGCGCCGTCAGAACCCCGATGCCCATGGTCAGCCCGCCCATTGTGGCGAGCAGACTGTCATATATCGACAGGCCCAGCGTATAATCGGCAAGCTCCTCGGCCCCCGCACGGCCCAGCACCATCACGTCCGCCGTGGTCAGGCCGACCAGCCCCATCCGCGCCAGCATTACTGGCCAGGCGAGGATCAGGGTCCGCCGAATGTGATCGGCAATGGTGTGATTTGGCAGGGTCGCATCGGTCATCCGTCCCGATACACCCGCCGCATGTCTGCGCCAAGTGCGCGATTGTACCGGCGCGATTCGGGCGGGGTACTCCTGATCACCTCGATCAAATCCGCCCGATCAGGTCAGAATGATCAGCTCTGGGCGTCCTCGACGTGATCCTTGAAATCCTCGAAGAACTTGTCCGCCATCTTCTTGGCGAAACCGTCCACAATTCGTGAGCCGAGCTGCGCCAGCTTGCCGCCGACCTTCGCGTCCACGGTATAGGCCAATTCCGTGCCCTCGGCGGTTTCGTTCAGCGCAACGGCCGCCTGACCCTTGGCGAAGCCCGCCGCGCCGCCCTTGCCCTCACCCACGATGAGATAGCTTTCGGGCGCGTTCACATCCTTCAGCGTTACGGCCCCCTTGAAGGTCGCCTTTACCGGGCCGACCTTCTGCACGACCGTCGCCTCGAAGCCCTCATCAGCTGAACCGGACAGTTCCTGACAACCGGGAATACAGGCCTTCAACGTCTCGGGATTGTTGAGCGCGGCCCACACGGTCGCGCGATCCGCGGCGATCAGGCGGGTGCCGGTAAGTTCCATGACGTATCTCCCTTAACAGTTTGCGTGAATCCTATGCGTGCGCCGCGATCATCGCAACGGGCGTTCAATCCAGCGCATAGGGCAGGCTTCCCCGCTGGTCAGGATCAATGCGGACGGGGCGTTCCAGCGGCGGCACGGCGCGTTGATGGCATTGAATGCGGGGGCAGATCCGGCACGAGACGCCGATCGGTTCGAATGATGGCGCGCCATCGACCATGCCGTCCGCATAGACCAGCTCGGACGCATGCGCGATCTCGCAGCCCAGCCCGATGGCTTGCCGGCGGACGGGCGCGTCGAAGCTGCCGCCGCGCTTGGACACGTCACGCGAAAGGCAGAAATAGCGCACGCCGTCAGGGGTTTCGGCAAGTTGCCGCAGGAATCTGTCGGGCCGTTCAAACGCGGTATGGACGTTCCACAACGGACAGGCTCCACCGAACCGTGCGAATTGCAGATGCGTCGCGGAATGGCGCTTGGTGATCGTTCCCGATGGGTCCACCCGAACGAAGAAGAACGGCACCCCCCGTGCGCCCGGTCGTTGCAGGGTGGACAGACGGTGCGCCACCTGCTCGATCGATGCGCCGAAGTCCCTCGCCAACCGCTCCAGATCGTGCCGGGCGTCGCGGGCGGCCTTTGCAAATCGGGTGTAGGGCATCTGCGCCGCCCCGGCGAAGTAATTCGCCAGACCCACCCGCGCGATGGCGCGTGCGCCCTCCGAGGTGAACCGCGCCAGATCCAGCGTGGCGTCGATCAGCTCTCCATGGGCGATCATGCCGATCTGATGCAGGGCCTGAAACACCTGGGTCTGCACGCTCACCGAATCCGACAGGGTCAGCACGGTGCCATCGAAGTGACGCACCGGCCCGCCGGACACGCGCCGCAATGTCATGCCTTTGTCCGCCATCCAGATCGTCAGGTCGTCCATGATGTCGCGCCCGGTCAGGTTGCGGCTGGCAAATCCCTCCGCCGCGCGGTCGATGGCGTCGATGTAATTGTCGCAATAGTGGAAGAAGTCGCGGACCTCTTCCCACGGTTGCGGGACCAGACCGGTATGGGCGAGCTTCTCATCCAGCGTGGCGAGACGCTCGGTCGTTTCCTTGTGCTGCCGATGCAGTTTGAGAAAGGCCCGCGCCAATGCGGGCGCATTGCTGGCGGTCAGAGTCAGATCCGCCTGCGGAACGTCGTCGAATTCGGGGTCGGCCAGGGCCTCACGCATGTCGGTGGCGATGCGCTCTGCCTCACCGGCCTCCAATGTCGTGATGTCGTAGGCGAATTCACGGGCCAGCGCCAACAGGACGGAGGAGGCGACGGGCCTGTGATTATTCTCCATCTGGTTGAGATAACTGAGCGAGACGCCCAGACGCGCCGCGAATGCCTTTTGCGTCAACTCATGCGTCCTGCGCAATTCGCGGAGTTTCGCCCCGGCATAGAGTTTCGTGCGCGCCATCTCAGCTTACCTGCTTTGCAAATTCGCAATTCGCAGTGTGAATATCAGATAAACTATGCAAATCCACGTTATTTTGGTTTCAAGCGGCCTTTCGCCCGGCTAGTCTGAGGGCAAATCAGGCTTGCGGAGGGCCCCGTGAAGGACATTCTCGATCAACTCGAACAACGCCGTGCAGATGCCCGCCTTGGGGGCGGTCAGGCGCGGATCGACCGGCAGCACCAGAATGGGAAGTTGACAGCGCGCGAACGTCTGGACGTGCTGCTCGATCCGGGCAGCTTCGAGGAATACGACATGTTTGTCGCGCATCGCGCGGTCGATTTCGGGATGGAGCAGCAAAAATACCCCGGCGACGGCGTCGTTACCGGCTGGGGCACAATCAATGGACGGCAGGTCTATGTGTTCAGTCAGGATTTCACTGTCCTCGGCGGCTCCCTGTCCGAAACCCACGCGCAGAAGATTTGCAAGATCATGGACATGGCGCTGCAAAACGGCGCGCCTGTGATCGGTCTGAACGATTCGGGTGGCGCGCGTATTCAGGAGGGGGTCGCCTCCCTCGCCGGATATGCCGAGGTGTTCCAGCGCAATATCGAGGCGTCGGGCGTCATCCCACAGATCTCCGTCATCATGGGGCCGTGCGCGGGCGGGGCAGTGTATTCCCCCGCGATGACCGACTTCATCTTCATGGTGCGCGACAGCTCCTACATGTTCGTGACCGGTCCCGATGTGGTGAAGACTGTGACGAATGAGACGGTAACGTCTGAGGAACTGGGCGGCGCGTCCACCCATACGACCAAGTCCTCCGTTGCCGATGCCGCGTATGAGAACGACGTGGAGGCCCTGGCCGAGGTGCGCCGTCTGGTGGACATGTTGCCGTTGAGCAACCGTGAGAAACCGCCCGTCCGCCCCTCCTTCGACGATGCGGACCGGGGGGATTACAGCCTCGACACGTTGATCCCCGACAACGCGAACACCCCTTACGATATGAAGGAACTCATCACGAAAATCGCGGATGAGGGCGATTTCTTCGAGATGCAGGCCGCCTATGCCAAGAACATCCTGACCGGTTTCATCCGGTTGGAGGGGCGCACCGTCGGCGTCGTCGCGAACCAGCCGATGGTGCTGGCCGGGTGCCTCGACATCGCGGCCAGCCGCAAGGCCGCGCGCTTCGTGCGTTTCTGCGATTGTTTTGAGATTCCGCTGCTGACACTGGTTGACGTGCCCGGCTTCCTGCCCGGCACCTCGCAGGAATGGAACGGCGTCATCAAGCACGGGGCGAAACTGCTGTTCGCCTATGGTGAGGCGACGGTGCCCAAGGTGACGGTCATCACGCGCAAGGCCTATGGCGGTGCCTATGATGTGATGGCGTCCAAGCACATCAAGGCCGACGTGAACTATGCCTGGCCCACGGCGGAAATCGCCGTGATGGGCGCGAAGGGCGCGGTCGAGATCATCTATCGCAACGAACTGGGCGACCCGGACAAGATCGCGGCGCGCACCGCCGATTACGAACAGGCCTTCGCCAATCCGTTCAAGGCGGCCGAGAAGGGCTTCATCGACGAGGTGATCCTGCCCCACTCCACCCGCCGCCGCCTGACCCGCGCCTTCGCCTCGCTGCGCAACAAGAAACAGACGCTGCCTTGGAAAAAGCACGACAACATTCCACTCTGATAGAAACCTACGTTTCGAAAGGAGGACAGGATCATGACCAAGGACCACGGAAAATCCATCAAGGACGATGAGAAATACGAGGCGCTGCGCGACGAGGGCTATTCCAAGTCCAAGGCCGCCGCGATCGCCAATGCGGGCGATTCCGCCTCTGAAAAGGGCGGCTCCAACCCGCCTTATGAGGAGTGGACGAAAGAGGAGTTGTACGACCGCGCACAGGAGCTCGACATCGAGGGGCGCTCGGACATGAGCAAGGACGAATTGATCGAGGCCTTGCGCAAGTGAGCCGGCGGGGCTGGCATATGGATCGCGGCGCGGACGTCCTGACGCTGGCCCGCCAACGCCCCGCCCGGTTCGATGTGGCTGCGCGAGCCAGCTTCCCACCGCTTCGGCGCGGGCGGCTGGCCCATCTGATCCGGCAGGACCTGTGGCGGGCATTGCAATCGCTGCGGGGCTTTTCGCCGGTGGTGCGGATCGCGACGGTGCCCGGCGGGCTGATGGTGACGGCAGGGGGCCGCGTGACCGGCCCTGTCGCCCCGACCGTGCAGCGCCGCATCGCCGTCCTGTTGGAGGATCCTGAACGTCGCGCCCGCTGGATCACGAACGCGCATCTTGGCGATCCCGCCGTCTAGACGGCAGACATTCCGCGCGACCCGATGGGGCGATCGCGCGGTGGCATTGGAGAGAGACGAGAGATGAAGACGCTTTTCACCCTTCCGCTGCTCACGGCCCCCATCGCCGTGTTCGCATGTGAACTCGATGTGATCCGGGCGGCGGCGCGATGACTCCGACGATATCCAGTATAGGACGCATTAAACTGCTGTGGAACGGTTCGCCTGCGCAAACGTTTTTCCCTGAGACATGTAGTTTAACAGGGTCAAAATCATGTACGCACGCCGTGTCATCGTCCTGTCGGGTTCGACAGATCAAAAGATCGGTGCCATTCCAGGTGCGGGCCCTGCCAGCGACTGATTGCAATCGGGGCGCTGCGCGGCCTCGATGCGCATCGCCTCTTCATCAAGCCCTTAATGGGGCTGACAGGAGGATAGAATGTCCATTTCCAAAATGCTCAGCGCAGGAGCCGTCGGTTTCCTGCTTCTCACCAGTGTCGCAGGATGCGAAGTGGCGACGGGTGCGGCAATCGGCGCGGGTATTGGCGCGGTTGGGGCTGAAGCAACCGGTAACGACGTCGAGGACGGTGCAGCCGTCGGCGGTCTGGTTGGCGCAGGGATTGGCGCGGCCAACTGATTGGCGGGCATCCCCCCGTCTGAGGGGGATGCAATGCTGAAACATCGCGGTTTTCCGGGCCGTTTGCGCGGCACGGACTATCAATTCACGATTCGCCGTGCCGCCACGAAGGGCATCACTGAGATTAAGGCGCGGGAGCGGTATCGCGACCGCCGCAAACCTGATCTGGAGGCGGACGAGGGGTTCCTTGCCGCCCTGATCGAAGCGTTTGGCGATGAGCCGTTCGAGCGTGGCAATCTGGATGCGGGTCGCCTGTCTTGGCTGTTTGGCCGGGAGGTGGTTCCCGCCGAGGAGCCGTTCGACGCCGCCTCCTACGAAGCGTTGTTGCGGGTGGACATGGATGTCGCCCGCCGCAACTTTCCCGATATTTTCATCTGATGCGCGCGGGGCTGTTCCTCATGTCGCTGTCGCTCGGCGGGTGCACTGTCATATCCGTGGCGGGCGCTGGCATTTCCGCTGTCGGCACGGGCATCAGCGTGGCGGCAGATGTCGGTTCCGCAGCCGTCGGCGCCATTGTGCCGGGGGGCTAGCTCATGTTTTCGATCCAAATTCTGCGAGGCCCCGTGCTTCGCTTCTTCATACTCTTTCTCACCCTGTCGATGCTGACGGCCTGCACGAGTGCGGGCATCGGCGTGGGGCCGGGTGGGGTAAATCTCAACCTGGGCGGTTCTGTCGGCGGCGTGGGCCTTGGGGCCAGCGTGCCCGTCAAATGATCGCCTGTCCGCAACTCCTGTCTGCCTGAACGAAAGATCTGCTCATGTTCAAGAAAATCCTCATCGCCAACCGGGGCGAGATCGCCTGTCGCGTCATCAAGACCGCCCGCAAGATGGGGATCGCGACCGTCGCGGTCTATTCCGATGCGGATCGTGACGCGCTGCACGTCCAGATGGCGGACGAGGCCGTGCATATCGGACCGCCGCCGGCCAATCAGTCCTATATCGTGATCGACAAGATCATGGAGGCGATCCGCCAGACCGGGGCGGAGGCCGTGCATCCCGGCTATGGCTTCCTGTCCGAACGCGCCGAATTTGCCGAGGCGCTGGCCGCCGCAAACGTTGCCTTTATCGGCCCGCCCGTCGGCGCGATCGAGGCGATGGGTGACAAAATCACGTCCAAGAAACTGGCGGCGGAGGCCGGCGTGTCCACCGTTCCCGGCTATATGGGCCTGATCGACGATGCCGAACACGCCGCGAAAATCGCGGGCGAGGTCGGCTATCCGGTGATGATCAAGGCATCCGCCGGCGGCGGCGGCAAGGGGATGCGCATCGCCTGGAACGACGACGAGGCGCGCGAGGGTTTCGCTTTGTCCAAATCGGAGGCGGCAAATTCCTTCGGTGACGACCGCATCTTCATCGAGAAATTCGTGACCCAGCCCCGCCATATCGAAATACAGGTGCTGGGCGACAAGCATGGCAACTGCATCTATCTGGGTGAGCGTGAATGTTCCATTCAGCGCCGCAACCAGAAGGTCATCGAGGAGGCACCCTCGCCATTTCTGGACGAGGCCACGCGCAAGGCGATGGGTGAGCAATCCGTCGCGTTGGCCAAGGCGGTGGATTACTGCTCCGCCGGAACCGTCGAGTTCATCGTCGATGGCGACCGAAATTTCTACTTCCTGGAAATGAACACCCGCTTGCAGGTGGAACATCCCGTGACGGAGCTGATTACCGGCGTCGATCTGGTCGAACAGATGATCCGCGTCGCCTATGGCGAGCATCTCGAAATCCAGCAGGACGACGTGAAGCTGGACGGCTGGGCCATCGAGAGCCGCCTTTATGCCGAGGATCCGTTCCGCAACTTCCTGCCCTCCATCGGCCGTCTGACCCGCTACCGCCCCCCGCAGGAGGTCGAGCGGCGCGTGCGCAACGATACCGGCGTCTATGAGGGCGGTGAGATCAGCCGCTTTTACGATCCGATGATCGCCAAGCTGTGTTCCTGGGGCGCGACCCGTGAGGCCGCGATCGAGGAGATGCGCGGCGCGCTCGACCGGTTCGAGGTGGACGGCATCGGCCACAACCTGCCGTTCCTGTCCGCCGTGATGGATCACCCGCGTTTCGTTTCGGGCAATATCACCACCGCCTTTATCGAGGAGGAATACCCCGAGGGGTTCGAGGGCGCGGCCCTGGCCGATACCGACGCAACCCGCCTGTCCGCCGTTGCCGCGGCCTGTCATCTGGTGCGTCAGCGGCGCGCGGGGCAGGTGTCCGGCGCGATGGAGGGACGCGAATACAAACCCGGTGCGGACTGGGTGGTGCAGATGTCGGGCGACAGCCGCCCCGTCACCGTCACCGATGCGGGTGACTGGTTGTTCAAGGTGACCATCGACGGCGCGACCCTGACCATTGACCTGACGAAATGGCGTCCCGGCGATGTGATGATCGACGCTGCGGTCGACGGTGTGCCCATGCCGCTGAAGGTCACGCGGATCACCGACGGCTATCGCATCGCGTGGCGCGGTGCCTCTCGCAAGGTCTTCATCCGCTCGCCCCGGGTGGCCGAGCTTGCGGCGCTGATGCCCGAGAAGCTGCCGCCTGATACGTCCAAGATGCTGCTGTGTCCTATGCCCGGTCTGGTCATGTCCATCGCCGTGGCCGAGGGCGATGAGGTTCAGGAGGGGCAGGCGCTTTGCACCGTCGAGGCCATGAAGATGGAGAATGTCCTGCGGGCTGAGCGCAAGGGAATTGTTTCCGCCATCAAGGCCGAGCCGGGCGACAGCCTTGCCGTGGATGCCGTCATCATGGAATTCGAGTGACGTGACCGGCGCGACACCGCATATCCCGTCCCCCTCCCGCGCCGCATCAGGTGCGTGGATCGCGGGGGAGTCGGCGGTGTCGCGCCATTTGCGGGTGAGGACCCCCTCAGAAAAAATGTCCGACGCGGCACAGCCATATGGCCGGCGCGGTGCAGCCACGTCAGATTCGCGTATGTTCGCTAAATGTTCTATTCTGGCGGCCTCCCTGAGTCGCCTGGATCGGACCGATGGACCTGCACGTCAGCACGCTGTTTTTCGACATGACCTCCTATTTCGCCTCCGTCTGGCAGGCGGAGGAACCGTCCCTGCGCGGGCATCCCGTCGGAGTGCTGACCACGGATGCACCGGGCGCGGCCCTGATCGCCGCAAGCAGGGAGGCGAAGGTGCTGGGCGTTACGGGCATGATGCGCGCGGCCGAGGCGAGAAAGATCTGTCCCTCCATACAATTCCGGGTGGCGAAACACGATCTGTTCGTGGACTACCATCACCGGATACGCGACGCGGTGGACACCGTCATTCCCATCCATCGCGCACATTCGGTGGACGAGTTCTCCTGCCTTCTGACCGGATCGCAGCAGGAGCTGAGCCGCGCCTTGTCCATCGGCGCGGATTTGCAGAACGCGATACTGGAACAGGTCAGCCCCGCCCTGACATGCTCCGTCGGGGTGGCTCCGAACAAGATGCTGGCCAAGGTCGCCGCCGCCCTGCGCAAGCCGGGCCTGGACTGGATGCATCCGTCTGTTTTGCCACAGAAAATCGCGCATCTGCGGCTCAAGGATTTACCGGGCGTGTCCAAGGGCATCCTGCCCCGTCTGGCGGCTGCCGGCATCAACGATGTGACCTCCTTGCACGCCATGTCGCCCAAGGCCGCCCGGCATCTCTGGGGCAATGTGGAGGGGGAACGCTTCGTGCGCCAGCTACAGGGCGAGCATGTGGTCTATCCCGAAACCAAACGGCACAGTCTGGGCCATGGTCAGAACCTGACACCGCAAAACCGCACGCAGGACGCCGCCCGTCTGGTCGCCCGTCGCTTGTTGGTCAAGGCGGCCTCACGTTTGCGTCGGGAGGGGGTTTATGCCCGGTCTCTCCACGTTTCTGCCAAGTGCGAGGGGCAGGGGCGCCTGTCCATCGATGGACAGATCGCCCCGACGCAGGACAGTTTCACCCTGCTGCGGATATTCGAACGGTACTGGGCGCAACTGCCGGTGACGCGCCCCATTGCGGTCAGCGTGATGTTGGGCGGCTTGCAGGATACGCAGGACGATCCGGGCGATCTGTTCAGTTCGACCGGCGCGGGCGAGCCGACCGGATCGGAGGCGCTGTGCGCCAGTATAGACAAGCTCAACGCCCTGTTCGGACAGGATACGATCCGCTACGGCGAACTGCCCCCGCAAAAGGTGGCGTATACCGGCGCGAAGATCGCGTTCAACCGGGTGCCGGACCGGTCGGAGTTCCACGAATAGGGCCTGCTCGGTTAGTGGTGGCTCAGTTTGTAGTGGCTCAATTCGTAGTCGGGGGGTCGATTTGCAGCGAATCCCGGCCCCTCAGGGCCCGTTCGGCCTGCAACTCGTCCAGGCGCATCGGCGTCCTGTCGATGACACGGGCCAGTTCGCGCACCGGAACCGGATCGGGCTTGCGGTACTTCACCTCACCATCCTTGCCGATCAGCAGGAACTGGAAGTCGCGCGGGTGGAACCGGTCACGCAGGGCGCTGTCCTGCTCGGTATCAACGATGACCACGACGTCCCGATCCTCCAGATCGCGACGGCCCAGCTCGAATTCGCCCAGTTGTTCGACCACGCGCGGGTCGCGCGGACTGTCCGCGAAGATGATGATGGGGCGTGCCACCCAACGATATTCTGCCAGCGGATCGTCCTGCGCACCGGCTGGCAGTGCGATTGCGATAAGGGCAGCGGTCAACCTTCTGAGCATGAAAGCTCCTTTCAGAATGGAATATAGGCGATTTTTCGCGCAAGGGGAGAGATGGACATGACGCAAACCTCTGCCATTCGTCGCACCGTATTCCCGCGGCCGCCGCTGACTTGGGGCCCTGCGGGGTCTCAGACCGCCCCGCAAAGCCCCCTACATACCATAATTAACCCTGATATCAGAATGACCCGCCGGGATCGGAACGCCGCGCGCAACATGTGCCAGGCACCATCCCCCGCCGTGAAGGAGACCTATGATGAGTGACTGGAAAAAACTGGCCGAGAAGGAATTGCGCGGCCGTCCCCTCGACGATCTGACATGGCACACGGCGGAGGGGATCGACGTCAAACCGCTCTATACCGCGGACGATGTCGAAGGGTTGGAGCATATCGGCGGCATCCCTGGACAGGCCCCCTTCACGCGCGGACCGCGGGCGACGATGTATACTGGGCGTCCCTGGACGATCCGGCAATATGCGGGTTTCTCGACAGCTGAAGAATCGAATGCGTTTTATCGCAGGGCGCTGGATGCAGGCCAGCAGGGTGTTTCCGTGGCCTTCGATCTAGCGACGCATCGCGGCTATGACAGCGACCACCCCCGGGTCGAAGGGGATGTGGGTAAGGCCGGTGTGGCCATTGATTCCGTCGAGGATATGAAGATCCTCTTCAACGAAATCCCGCTCAAGGACATCTCCGTCTCGATGACAATGAACGGCGCGGTGATCCCGGTTCTGGCCTGTTTCATCGTCGCGGGGGAGGAGCAGGGATGTTCCATCGCGGACCTGTCGGGCACCATTCAGAATGACATCCTCAAGGAGTTCATGGTCCGCAACACCTATATCTATCCGCCCGAGCCTTCGATGCGGATCGTGTCGGACATCATCGGATATACCGCGACCAACATGCCGCGCTTCAACTCGATCTCGATCTCCGGCTATCACATGCAGGAGGCCGGCGCGAACCTGGTGCAGGAACTGGCGTTCACCCTGGCGGACGGGCGCGAATATGTGCGCGCGGCGATTGCCAGCGGCATGGACGTGGATGCCTTCGCGGGGCGGTTGAGCTTCTTTTTCGCCATCGGCATGAACTTCTTCATGGAGGCGGCGAAGCTGCGCGCCGCGCGTCTGCTGTGGACCCGCATCATGGCGGAGTTCGAGCCGAAGAAACCCGGCTCCTCCATGCTGCGGACGCATTGCCAGACCTCGGGCGTATCCCTGCAGGAGCAGGATCCCTACAACAACGTCGTGCGCACCGCGTATGAGGCGCTGGCCGCCGTGCTTGGCGGCACGCAGTCGCTGCACACCAACTCGTTCGATGAGGCGATCGGCCTGCCCACCGCGCATTCCAGCCGCATCGCGCGCAACACTCAGCTGATCCTGCAGGAGGAAACCGGCATCACCAATGTCGTCGATCCGCTGGCCGGGTCCTATTATGTCGAGAAGCTGACGGCGGATCTGGCGGAGGCCGCGTGGAAGATCATCGAGGAGGTCGAGGAAATGGGCGGCATGACCAAGGCCGTGGCCTCCGGCATGCCGAAACTGCGCATCGAGGAAGCCGCCGCCCAGAAACAGGCCCGCATCGACCGGGGGCAGGAGGTCATCGTCGGCGTGAACAAGTATCGCCGCGACAAGGAGGAGGAGATCGACGTCCTCGACATCGACAACGTCGCCGTGCGCGCCAGCCAGATCGAGCGGTTGGAAAAAATACGCGCCAGCCGCGATCAGGCAGCATGTGACGCGGCATTGGCCGCGCTGGAGACTGCCGCGGGCGGCACCGAAAACCTGCTGGCCGCCGCGGTCGAGGCCGCGCGGGCCCGCGCCACCGTCGGGGAAATCTCCGACGCGATGGAAAAGGTGTTCGGGCGTCACCGTGCCGAGGTCAAGACCCTCGCAGGTGTCTATGGCGCGGCATATGAGGGGGATGACGACTTCGCCCAGATCCAGCGCAACGTGGAAACCTTCGCCGAGGAGGAAGGCCGCCGCCCCCGGATGCTGGTCGTCAAGATGGGTCAGGACGGTCACGATCGTGGCGCGAAGGTCATCGCCACGGCCTTTGCCGATATCGGCTTCGACGTCGATGTCGGTCCGCTGTTCCAGACGCCCGAGGAAGCCGCGCAGGACGCCGTGGACAACGACGTGCACGTCATCGGCATCTCGTCGCAGGCGGCAGGGCACAAGACCCTCGCCCCGAAACTGGTCGCCGCGCTGAAGGAGGCAGGCGCGGGCGATATTCTGGTTGTCTGCGGCGGCGTGATCCCGCAGCAGGATTATCAGTTCCTGTACGATGCAGGCGTCAAGGCGATCTTCGGCCCCGGCACGAACATACCGCATGCCGCTGCAAACATCCTCAACCTGATCCGAAAAACGCGGGAGTGAACATGCTGCCGGTCCTGCTGCTGCTGGGGGCCACACCGGTGATGACGCAGGAGGTCGTGCGTCCGGCACCGCGCCCCTGTATTCTGGCGGAGTGTCCGCCCAGGACATTGCGCACTTTGGGCGGTCCGGTGCCGAACGTGATCGGTGATGCCGATGACCAGATTTCGGACCGGGCCGAACAGGAGCCGGACGCCGCGACGCCCTTCGATACCGAAGCGGTCGGTCCGACGCGTGACTTGCTGCTGCGCCGATTGGGTCGTGACGCGCCGCGCAATCGCATCGGTCACTATTGAGATCGGCCATTATTGAGAGGTGACGCCATGAAGATCAGACAGACCGATCCTTCCTCACCCGAAGCGGTGGCGATATTGCAGCAGAGCTGGCAGTTTCTGGACGCCCGGTTTCCGCCCGAACAGCGGTTTCGCCTGGACCTCGAAAGTTTGCGCGCCTCCAACGTGACCTTCTTTCTGGCGACGGAGGGGGGCATGGCCACCGGCTGCGTCGCCTTTGCGCAGCAGGGCGATGATTGGGGTGAGGTCAAATCCATGTTCGTCACCTCCGCCGCGCGCGGGTCAGGCGCGGCGAAGGCATTGTTGCAGGCGGTGGAAACCTGCGCCCGTGCGAAGGGCTGTACGTTGCTGCGGCTGGAAACCGGGGTGGGACTGGACGCGGCGCACGCGTTCTACGCACGCGAAGGGTTCGTAACCATTGGACCGTTCGGCTCCTATCCCGACATTCCCAGTTCGGTGTTCATGGAAAAGAAACTTGCGCCGGATTCGGGTGACGACGGGGCGGCGTGCGGTTAGGTCAGATACAGGGCAGGTTTGGCCGATGGACAGGGGAACAACCGCGATGACCGACAACACCGATGCGAACCGGCAGGCGAACCGGCAGGCCGCGCTCGATTATCACGAATTTCCGCGCCCCGGTAAGCTGGAGATTCGCGCGACCAAGCCCTTGGCGAACCAACGCGATCTGGCGCGCGCCTATTCGCCCGGCGTTGCCGAGTCCTGTCTGGAGATTGAGACCGACCCCGCCACCGCTGCGAAATACACCGCCCGCCAGAATCTGGTCGCGGTGGTCACGAACGGCACGGCGGTCCTCGGCCTTGGCAATATCGGTGCGCTTGCCTCCAAGCCGGTGATGGAGGGCAAGGCCGTCCTGTTCAAGAAATTCGCCAATATCGACTGTTTCGACATCGAGGTGAACGAGACCGATCCGCACAAGCTGGCCGATATCGTAACGTCGCTGGAGCCGACCTTTGGCGCGATCAATCTTGAGGATATCAAGGCGCCCGATTGCTTCATCGTGGAAAAGCTGTGCCGCGAACGGATGAACATTCCGGTCTTTCACGACGATCAGCACGGCACCGCCATCGTCGTGGGTGCCGCGGCGTTGAATGCGCTGCGCCTGACAGGGCGCAGGTTCGAGGATATCAAGGTCGTCTCCACCGGGGGTGGGGCGGCTGGAATTGCCTGTCTGAACATGCTGCTGGCGCTGGGTGTCCGGCGTGAGAATGTGTTCCTGTGCGATCTGGCCGGGCTGGTGCATGAGGGGCGCGAGGCGGACATGACCCCGCAAAAGGCCGAATACGCGCAGCCCGGCGGCCCCCGCGGACTGGGCGACGTGATAGAGGGGGCGGACCTGTTTCTGGGCCTGTCCGGCCCGAACGTGCTGAAGCCCGAGATGGTCGCGAGGATGGCGGATGCGCCGATCATCCTGGCTTTGGCCAACCCCAACCCCGAAATCGACCCGGACGAGGCCCGCGCCATCAAGCCCGACGCGCTGATCGCCACGGGTCGTTCGGATTATGCCAATCAGGTCAACAACGTCCTGTGCTTCCCGTTTATCTTTCGCGGTGCGCTGGACGTGGGCGCGACGGAAATCAACGAGGCCATGAAAATCGCCTGCGTCGAGGGGATCGCGGAGCTTGCCCGCGCGTCCTCCAGCGCCGAGGCTGCGGCGGCCTATCAGGGGGAGCGGCTGGTCTTCGGTCCAGAATACCTGATCCCCAAACCCTTCGACCCGCGTCTGCTGGCCGTGGTCGCCGGGGCCGTGGCCAAGGCCGCGATGCACAGCGGCGTCGCCTCGCGCCCGGTCGCGGATTTGCAGGCCTACAAGGAGAAGCTGGACAGCTCCGTCTATCGCTCCGCCCTCATCATGAAGCCGGTTTTTGAGGCGTCGCGCAGTTCTCCGCGCCGCATCGTCTTTGCCGAGGGGGAGGACGAGCGCGTGCTGCGGGCCGCCTTCGCGATGTCCGAGGAAACGGTCGATCGCCCGATCCTGATCGGCCGGCCGGAAGTGATCGCCAACCGTGCCGCGCGCAGTGGCATTCCGCTGAACACCGACAATTATGAAATCGTGAATCCCGAAAGCGACCCGCGCTATCGCGATTACTGGGAAACCTATCATGGCCTGATGGCGCGCAGGGGCGTGACCCCGGATCTGGCCCGCGCGATCATGCGCACCAACACCACGGCAATCGGCGCGGTTATGGTCAATCGCGGTGAGGCTGACAGCCTGATCTGCGGGACGTTCGGGCAATATCTGTGGCACCTGAACTATATCGAACAGGTTCTGGGCGGGCAGGGGCGCAAACCCATCGGCGCGTTGAGCTTGATGATACTTGAGTCTGGTGCCCTGTTCATCGCGGACACGCATGTGCATCCCGAACCCTCTGCCGAACAGATCGCGGGTATCGTCATAGGAGCGGCGCGTCATGTGCGGCGCTTCGGTCTGGAACCCAAGATCGCGCTGTGCTCTCACTCGCAATTCGGCAATCTGAACACCGAAAGCGGGCGGCGGATGCGGGCGGCGCTGGATATGCTGGACGCGCAATCGCTGGATTTCGAATATGAGGGCGAGATGCATTCCGACGCGGCTCTCGACCCGGACCTGCGCGCCCGGATATTCCCCGACAGCCGGATGAAGGGCGCGGCCAACGTCCTGATCTTTGCCAATGCCGATGCCGCATCGGGGGTTCGCAATATTCTGAAGATCAAGGCCGGGGGTCTGGAGGTCGGGCCGATCCTGATGGGGATGGGCAACCGGGCGCATATCGTCACCAGCTCGATCACGGCGCGCGGGTTGCTGAATATCTCGGCACTGGCGGGAACGCCGGTCGCCAGTTACGGCTGACAAAGGCCGAAATACAAATGGACCGTCCGTGCAGGGCGGCACAACATCCGTCGCAAAGCGGGAACGGGAGAGGAACCGAATGTCTTATCATAAAACTTACGCCGCCGCGAAGGCCGACCCCGAAGCATTCTGGCTGGAGCAGGCGAAAAGCATCGACTGGGATTCGCCGCCAACCGCCGGTTACGACGAGGCCACGAATTGCTGGTACGCCGATGCCATCGGCAACACCTGCTACAATTGCGTGGATCGCCATGTGGAGGCCGGACGCGGCGATCAGGTCGCGATCATCCATGACAGCCCCGTCACCAATAGCGTCAGCCGCCTCACCTATGCACAGTTGCAAGATCAGGTTTCACGCCTGGCCGGTGTGCTGCACGAACGCGGTGTGCTCAAGGGTGACAGAGTCGTGATCTATATGCCGATGGTGCCCGAAGCATTGGTCGCCATGCTGGCCTGCACGCGGATCGGCGCGGTGCATTCAGTCGTCTTCGGCGGGTTCGCCGCACCGGAACTGGCGGTGCGCCTGAACGACTGTACGCCCAAGGCCGTGATCGCCGGATCCTGCGGGATCGAGCCGAACCGCGTGGTGGAATACAAACCCCTGCTGGATGCGGCGATCGAAATGGCCGAGGAAAAGCCCGAATTCTGCCTGATCATGCAACGCGAACAGGCGCGGGCCGACCTTATATCGGGTCGCGATTTCGATATGCTCGATGAAATGTCGCGGGCCGCACCTGCGGATTGTGTTCCCGTGGCAGGCTCGGACCCGGCCTATATCCTGTATACATCGGGCACGACAGGTCAGCCCAAGGGCGTGGTCCGTCCGACGGCCGGCCACATGGTCGCGCTGCACTGGTCGATGGGTAACATCTACGATGTGGGCATCGGTGATGTATTCTGGGCGGCCTCCGATGTGGGCTGGGTCGTGGGGCATTCCTACATCTGCTATGGCCCGCTGCTGGCAGGCTGCACGACCGTCGTGTTCGAGGGCAAACCGGTCGGCACGCCGGATGCGGGCACGTTCTGGCGGGTGATTGCCGATCACAAGGTCAAGAGCTTCTTCACCGCGCCGACGGCATTTCGTGCGATCAAGCGTGAGGACCCAAAGGGCGAGCATGTCGCGCGCTATGATCTGAGCGATTTCAAGACGCTGTATTTCGCAGGCGAACGGGCCGACCCCGATACGGTGCACTGGGCGGCCGATTTGCTGGGCGTGCCGGTGATCGACCATTGGTGGCAGACGGAAACCGGCTGGGCCATCGCCGCGAACCCGATGGGGCTGGAGGCTCTGCCGATCAAGGTGGGATCCCCCTCTGTTGCGGTGCCGGGCTACGAGATTCACATTCTGGCGCCCGATGGCACCGAACTGCCAACAGGGGAGCTGGGCGCGGTCGCGATCAAGCTGCCCCTGCCGCCCGGGACACTGCCAACGCTGTGGAACGCGGACGATCGGTACAAGAAAAGCTATCTCACCACATTTCCCGGTTATTACGAGACGGGCGATGCCGGCCTGATTGACGAGGACGGATACCTCTACATCATGGCGCGGACCGACGATGTCATCAACGTGGCCGGTCATCGCCTGTCCACCGGCGCGATGGAGGAGATCCTCGCCGAACATCCCGACGTGGCCGAATGCGCAGTGATCGGCGTGTCGGATGACCTGAAGGGCCAGTTGCCGGTGGGATTCCTCTGCCTCAACCGCGGCGTGGACCGTCCGGAGGCGGAGATCGTAGCGGAATGTGTCGCGCAGGTCCGTCAGGTGCTGGGCCCCGTCGCGGCCTTCAAATCCGCGGTCGTGGTGGAGAGGTTGCCGAAAACCAGATCCGGCAAGATCTTGCGGGCGATCATGGTCAAGATCGCGGACGGGGTGGAGTATAAAGTGCCCGCAACCATCGACGACCCCGCCATCCTCACCGAAATCTCCGAGGCGTTGAGCCGTATCGGATATGCGGATGCAGCGAAAAAATGAGCGTTCCGTCACTCCTCGATGGCCGCTCGATCCTCGTGGCCGAGGATGACGCGTCCAATCTGGATGTGGTCACGCAGATGCTGACGAAATTGGGGGCGGCGGTGACGACCGCCCGCAACGGCATCACGGCGGTGGAGCAGATTCGCCGCGACCGCCCCGAAATTGTCCTTCTGGATATCGAAATGCCCGAGATGTCGGGGCTGGACGTCCTGCGTGAGATCGGGCGGGACAGCACCCCTCCGACGGTGATCTGCCTGACGGCGCATGTGGATCAGGACTATCTCAACCGTGTGCTGGAACTGGGCGCGAAGGGAACGATCGGCAAGCCACTACGCTCGATCGAGCGTCTGGGCCAGCGTATTCTGGAGATCCACAACGGATTGCGCGATGCGCTGGATGTGCCCGTGCTCGACCTGACGGTCTTTGACATGCTGGCCCGGGCGTTGGGGGCGGATATGGTCGGATCGCTGGTCGATCAACTCGGTACGGATCTTGAGAAGTGCAATGCCGCTCTGGTCGATGCCGTGCGCAGCAAATCGTTGAAGGATGTGCGCACCCAGACGCATATCCTGACGGGGGTGGCCGGATCGGTCGGTGCATCGCGTCTGGCCGTGCTGGCGGGGCAGTTGAACTCCGCCGCGCATGGAGAGGATATTATCGCCCTGCGCAGCACCGTGCCGCAACTACGGGTGGAAATCGACGCGCTGTTGCGCGAAATGACCGAGCGTTGATCCCCTCGGGAAGTCTCAGGCCACGTTCACCCGGGACTGGCGCGGCGTTTCAGATCGTCATATTGTAACAATATGACAAGTTCTCTCCTCCTAGTTGAAGACACTCCATCACTTTCGATGGTGTACGAGGCCGTGTTGAAGCAAGCGGGGCACAAGGTGGATTGCGTTTTCACCGCCCGCGATGCGCGACGGGCCTTCGATCCGGCCAGACACAGGATCGTGTTGCTCGACATGATGCTGCCGGACGGCAATGGGCAGGATGTGCTGGTCTGGATCAAGGAGCGGGCGCCTGAGACGCGGGTGATCGTCATTACCTCGAACGGATCGGTCAAGGTTGCGGTCGATGCCATGCGAATGGGTGCTGTTGATTTTCTGGTGAAGCCATTTGACGAAGGCCGCCTGCGCAACGCTGTCGCGAACGCCACACTCGGCGACACGCCCGAGGTGGCGGACCTTGCCACCGCGAGCGATTCGTTGCCGCCGCTCGAAGGGTTCATCGGGCAGAGCCAGCAGATGCGCGATATCTATCAGACCGTTCGCGTCATAGGCCGCTCCACCGCTACGGTGTTCATCACCGGGGAAAGCGGCACCGGCAAGGAGGTTTGCGCCCACGCCATTCATGCCATGTCGAAACGGGCGGACGGTCCCTTCATCCCGCTCAACTGTGGCGCGATCCCGACGAACCTTCTGGAATCGGAGGTGTTCGGCCACCTCAAGGGATCCTTCACCGGCGCGATCTCGGACAAGCAGGGCGCGGCGATGGCCGCCGACGGCGGAACCCTGTTTCTGGATGAAATCTGCGAGATGGACCTGAACCTGCAAACCAAGCTGCTGCGGTTCATTCAAAGCTCGACCGTGCAGCCGGTGGGCGCGACGCGGGCACGCAGCGTGGATGTGCGGATTCTGTGCGCCACCAACCGCGATCCGCAGCGCGAGGTGCAGGAGGGCCGCTTCCGCGAGGATCTGTTCTATCGTCTGCATGTCGTGCCGCTGCATCTGCCGCCCCTGCGTGAGCGCGGCGATGACGTGAACATGATCGCGCAGGATGCGCTGGCCCGGTTCGCACGCGAGGAAGGCAAGCAGTTCCGTGGATTGGCGGAGAACGTGCAGGAGTTGTTCCGCACGCTGGAATGGCGCGGAAACGTGCGGCAGTTGCTGAATGTGCTGCGCAACGTGGTCGTCCTGCATGACGGGCCGCTGGTCCTGCGAGAGATGCTTCCGGCCGATCTGGTGCGGCGGGCGCAGTCCGGTCCGGCGGCGGGTGCGGATGCGATCATGGCGGAGGATGCGGCGTTGAACGCCCTGGTCGGGCGCCCGCTCGCTGATCTGGAGCGCACTTTCATCCAGGCGACGATATCCGCCTGCGACGGGTCGATTCCACGTGCGGCGCGGATGCTGGAAATCAGCCCATCGACCCTCTACCGCAAGCGGGAGGCATGGGAGCGTAAGTCGCGCGATGCCGCTGAATGATGCCGCCGCGCACTTTTTGCTGACCTTGGGGCACCTCATTTGCCCTTGAAAGCTGGTCACGAATACGGTGCACTACGCCACGTTTCGGTCTGACCGAACACGCAATTCAGGCGATGCGGGGAAAGCGTCGCCATTCAACAGTAGAGGTTTCACATGAAAAAGACCCTGATCGGTGCCGTCGTCGCATCGCTGGTCGCGACCAGCGCATATGCCGAGAGTCACACGGAGATCATGCCTGCCGTGGTCTATGACATGGGCGGCAAGTTCGACCAGTCGTTCAATCAGGCCGCCTATATCGGGGCAGAGCGTTTCATGGAGGAGACCGGAATCGAGTATCGCGATTTCGAGATCCAGAACGACGCCCAGCGTGAACAGGCCCTGCGCCGCTTCGCCCAGCAGGGCCACAATCCGATCATCGCCATCGGCTTCTCGCACGGCGCGGCCGTGGACAAGGTCGCGGCTGAGTTCCCCGACACCGATTTCGCCATCGTCGATATGGTCGTCGAACAGCCCAACGTCCGCTCCATCGTCTTCAAGGAGCAGGAGGGATCGTATCTCGCCGGTGTCGCGGCGGCAATGGCTTCGGATTCGCAGGCGGTCGGCTTTGTTGGCGGCATGGACATCCCGCTGATCCGCAAGTTCGAGTGCGGCTTCCTTGGCGGCGCACGCTCCGTCAACCCGGATATCGAGTTCATTGGCAACATGACCGGCACGGACGGGTCCGCGTGGAACAACCCGACCCGCGGTGATGAGCTTGCCCGTTCGCAGTTCGCACGGGGCGTCGATGTAGTCTACCATGCGGCTGGCGGCACCGGCATCGGCGTTCTTCAGGCGGCGGCGGATGAGGGTCTTTTGGGGATCGGCGTCGATTCCAACCAGAACGGCATGCATCCCGGTTCGGTCCTGACCTCGATGCTCAAGCGTGTGGACAATGCTGTCTACGACACGTTCGAGGATTCCATGAACGGGGAGTTCACTTATGGTTTCGACGTGAACGGTCTGGCTGAGGAGGGCGTTGGCCTTGCCCTGGACGAGCATAACGAAGAGTTGATGACGCCTGAAATCCTCGAAGCGGTCGATCTGGCGCGTCAGCAGATCATCGATGGCGAAGTGGAGGTGCACGACTACACCTCGGACAGTGCCTGCCCTTACTGATCCTTGCGGATCGTCTGAAATCTGGGGGCAGGTCCGACGGACTTGCCCCCTTGTCATTCTACAACTATCACGCACTGGAGCGTCCCATGTTCTCTGCCCGTATCGCCCTCGGTCTGATGCTCGGCCTGATGATTGGCATGTGCGGCCCCGCGATGGCTGAGCCGGCCATCGTCTATTCCGTGGGCGGCAAGTTCGACGCTTCCTTCAACGAAGGTGCCTGGCGCGGTGCGGAACAGTGGGCGATGGAAACGGGTGAGAGTTACGGCGAATTTGAAATCGACGGTATCGCCCAATCCGAACAGGCGCTGCGGTCCTTCGCCCGGCGTGGTTACGATCCGGTGGTCGCCATCGGGTTCCTGCATGCCGACGCGCTGGCCAAGGTCGCGGCGGAGTTTCCGCAGACCCGCTTCGCCATCGTGGATATGGTGGTGGAGGCCCCGAACGTCATGTCCATCGTGTTTCGGGAACATGAGGGCAGCTATATCACCGGCGTCATGGCGGCGATGGCCAGCGAAAGCGGCGTTATCGGCTTCGTCGGGGGCATGGACATTCCGCTGATCCGCCGGTTCGAATGCGGTTACCGTCAGGGGGCGGCCTCGCAGGATGCGGATATCGAGGTCATCGCCACGATGACCGGCGCGTCGCCCGCCGCCTGGTCGGACCCCGTGCGCGGTGCCGAAATCACGCGCGGCCAGATCTCCGAAGGTGCGGACGTGATCATGCAGGCCGCCGGCGGCACCGGGATCGGTGTGCTGCAGGCGGCAGCGGACGCGGGCATTCTGGGCATCGGAACCGATTCCAATCAGAACGGCCTGCATCCGGGGCAGGTGCTGACCTCAATGCTGAAACGTGTAGACGTCGCCGTTCAGGAGGCATTCGACGAAAAGACATGGAGCGCCGGGGTGGTATCGCTGGGCGTGGCGGAGGGCGGCCTGTCCATCGCGATGGATGACAACAACGCCGCGCTGGTATCCCCGGCGATGAAGGCAGCGGCTGATGAGGCGGCCCGGTCCATCGCCGCAGGGGAAATCGTCGTTCACGATACCTACGTTGACGGCGACTGCCCGTTCTAGAGAATTTCCCTTGAGGCACCGGTCGGATCGCACAGGACCGGCCCTGCGGATTAGTGCTTGCCACATTGGACCGGATGGTCAAAAAATGGTGGATGAGCGAAACCAGACCTGAACGTCCCCCCTTCCAGATCGGTGGATTGGGCGAAATTGCCATCAGATGTCGTGACATGGGCGCGATGTGCGCCTTCTATGGCGATGTGCTGGGGCTGGAAGTTCTGACGCAGCGCCACGTCGATCTGATCTTCTATCGTCTGGGCGCGGGTGTGGCGGGGCACACGCAGGTGCTGGCGCTGTTCAGCGGCGATCAGGCGCTTGCCGGCGCTACCTCGACCCTGCACCACATCGCGCTGGGTTTGACGCCGCCCGATCAGGATCGTGCCATTGACTGGTTCGAACGTTGCGACCAACCCTACCGTATCGAGCATTTCGACTGGATCGGCTGGCGCGGGGTCTTCACGGCGGACCCCGAAGGCAATACCGTCGAACTCGTCGCCAAGCTGAAGGAGCCTCACCCATGACCGCCCCCGCCATCCAGCTACAGGGCATTTCCAAGAGTTTCGGCTCCGTCCATGCCAATCGCGATATTGATCTGACGGTCGAAAAGGGAACCATTCACGGCATTATCGGTGAGAACGGCGCGGGAAAGTCCACGCTGATGTCGATCCTCTACGGGTTCTATCAGGCGGACCGGGGCACCATCGCGGTGGATGGCACACAGGTCACGATCAGGGATTCGGACGCCGCCATCGGGCTGGGCATCGGCATGGTGCACCAGCATTTCATGCTGGTCGAACCGTTCACCGTTCTGGAAAATGTCATGTTGGGCGCGGAGGGTGGTGCCCTGTTGAACAAGGGCCGAGCCGAGGCGCGTCAGGAATTGCAGCGGCTGGAGAAGGAATACGAGCTCAATGTCGATCCCGATGCCATCGTCGGTGATCTGCCGGTCGGGCTTCAACAGCGTGTCGAAATCCTCAAGGCGCTGTACCGCGGGGCGGAGATCCTGATTCTGGATGAGCCTACGGGCGTGCTGACACCGGATGAGGCGGACCACCTGTTCCGCATCCTCGGCCAGCTGCGCACGCAGGGTAAGACGGTTCTGCTGATCACGCACAAATTGCGGGAAATCATGGCGATCACCGATGACGTGTCCGTAATGCGTCAGGGGCAGATGGTCGCGACCCGTCACACCGCCGATACCAACGTGGAGGAGTTGGCCGAACTGATGGTCGGCCGCCGCGTGCTGTTGCAGGTGGACAAGGGCGCCGCCATCCCCGGCAAGGTCAAGCTGGAGGTCCGCAATCTGGAGGTGGTGGACGATATCGGCGTGCGCCGGGTCAAGGATGCCAGCTTTCAGGTGCGCGCCGGAGAGATCGTCGGCATCGCCGGGGTCTCGGGCAACGGTCAGTCGGAATTGCTCGAGGCGATCGCGGGCATCGGTCCCATCGCCAGCGGTGAGGTAGAGCTGTTCGACATTTCAGGTGAGCCGACAGGCTGGCGCCCCCGTCATGGTCTGGGTCACGTGCCCGAGGATCGCCACCGGATGGGTCTCGTGACCAAGTTCACCGCACGGGAAAACACCATTCTGGGCTATCAGCGCGACGCCGAATTCGGCTCCGGCATGTTCCTGGATCGCAAGGCGGTGCTTGAGGCGTCAAAGGCGCAGATGGAACGGTTCGACGTGCGCCCGCCTGATCCCAGCCTGAAGGCCGCGAACTTTTCCGGCGGCAACCAGCAAAAGATCGTTCTGGCGCGTGAGATCGAGCAGGACCCCGATGTCCTGCTGATCGGTCAACCGACCCGCGGCGTCGATGTCGGCGCCATCGAATCCATCCACCGCCGCCTGATCGAATTGCGCGACGCGGGCAAGGCGATCCTGCTGGTCAGCGTGGAGCTGGACGAAATCCGCGCCTTGTCGGACCGCATCCTCGTGATGTTCGCGGGTGAGATCATGGGTGAGGTCGGACCCGAGGCCAGCGAGCGTGAAATAGGCTTGCTGATGTCCGGCGTCCGGGCGGAGGATGCGGCATGAGGGGCAGGACCTTCGGCGGGGGTATTGTGACGACCAGCAAGGCGCAAGGCGCACATAAGGAGCGGACGGCATGAACAAGGACCTTCCCGGCTGGGTGGATTTCGGGCTGTTGCCGCTGCTAAACCTGCTGACCGCGTTTCTGGTCGCCGGTATCGTGGTGCTGGCCATCGGGGAAAACCCGCTGGAGGCCGTGAGGCACATCCTCTATGGCGCGTTCGGATACGGAAACGGTGTCGGCTACACGCTGTTCTATACCACGAATTTCATCTTCACGGGTCTGGCGGTCGCCGTTGCGTTCCATGCAAGCCAGTTCAACATCGGGGGCGAGGGGCAGGCCTATCTGGGCGGTCTGGGTGTCGGCCTCGCCTGTCTGATGCTGGATCAATATCTGCCCTGGTGGGGCATCCTGCCGGTGGCGATCCTGCTGGGGGCCAGCTTCGGCGCGATCTGGGGGGCGATTCCGGGCATTCTGTACGCCAAGCGCGGCGCGCATGTCGTGATCACCACCATCATGTTCAATTTCATCAGCTTTTCCCTGATGAATTACATCATCAACGAATATCTCAAGATGCCCGGCAATGCCTCCGTCCAGTCGCGCACGTTTGAACAATCGGCATGGATGCCGAAGCTGACATGGCTCGAAGGGGTGATGCCCGGAATATCCACCAGCCCTGCCAATCTCAGCTTCGTGATCGCGCTGATCGCATGTGTCTTCGTCTATATTCTGATCTGGCGGACGAAGTTCGGCTACGAGGTACGGGTCTACGGTGCCAGCCCCTCGGCCGCGCGCTATGCAGGGATTTCCACCACCCGGGTCGTGGTTCTGACCATGGCGATTTCGGGGGGGCTGGCGGGTCTGATGGGTCTGAACCCGGTGATGGGGGATCAGACGCGCATCTTTCTGGATATTCCGCAACAGGCGGGATTCGTCGGGATCGCGGTGGCGCTGATGGGCCGCTCGCATCCGCTGTGGATCGTCTTCGCGGCCCTGCTGTTCGGTACGTTATATCAGGGCGGTGCGGAACTGGCCTTCGAGATGCCTTCGATCACGCGCGACATGGTCGTGGTGATCCAGGGTCTGGTAATTCTGTTTGCGGGTGCGATGGAGTTCATGTTCAGGCCGTGGGTTGCCCGCGCCTTTTCGATGAGGGAGCAGGAAAATGGGTGATTTCATTCCCGATCTGAGTACCGTCGTCGCCCTGACCGACGGCACCTTGCGCGGTGCCACGCCGCTGCTGCTGGCCTGTCTGGCGGGGCTGTATTCGGAGCGTTCCGGCGTGTTCGACATCGGGTTGGAGGGCAAGATCCTGATCGCGGCCTTCGCCGGGGCGACGGTGGGTATCCTGACCGGCAGCGCGCTCATCGCCGTTCTTGCGGCCATCGCAGCCTCGACCCTCTTCGCGCTGATCCATGGGGTGGCCTGCATCACGTTTCGGGGCAATCAGATCGTGTCGGGCGTGGCGATCAACTTTCTGGCGCTGGGATTGGCGGCTGTGGCGGGCAACGCGATCTTCTCCATGGGGGGGCGCACGCCGCAATTGCCCGCCAGCGCACGTCTGAACGGGGGGGACAGCTGGTTCACCCCGATGTTGGAGGGGATGGGACGCTACGGTCAGGCGGTGGAGGATATCGCCTTCGATCAATCCATCTTCGTCTACATCGCCTTTGCCGCTGTGCCGTTCACCTGGTGGGTGCTGTACCGCACCCGCTTCGGCATGCGGTTGCGGGCGGTCGGCGAAAATCCTGCCGCGGTCGATACGGCGGGTATCTCCGTCACCGGTCTGCGCTACCGGGCGGTGATATGCGCTGGCGTTCTATGTGGTTTGTCCGGGGCGACGTTGTCCATGGCGCTCAATTCCGGCTACATCAACAATATGAGCGCGGGGCGCGGCTTTATCGCCCTTGCCGCCCTGATCTTTGCCAAGTGGCGTCCGGTGCAGGCGATGTTCGCATGTCTGCTGTTCGCATTTCTCAATGCCTCCGAAAGCCGCCTGCAAGGGACGGAGGTCCTCGGCTTTGAAATTCCTGTGCAGTTGGTACAGGCCATGCCCTATCTGCTCGTCGTGATCCTGCTCGCAGGCTTCATCGGGCAAGCGCGCGCGCCCAAGGCGGGCGGCGTGCCCTATGTGAAGGAACGCTGATGTCCGATCTGTTCGAGGCGGCCCGGGCTGCCCGTGAAAACGCCTACGCCGCCTATTCCGACTTCAAGGTCGGGGCCGCCCTGCGCACGCCGTCGGGCATCTATGTTGGATGCAACGTCGAAAACGTCGCCTACCCTGAGGGCACCTGCGCCGAGGCCGGTGCCATCGCCGCCATGTGCGCGGCGGGCGAACGTCAGATCATCGAGGTTCTGGTTATTGCGGACAGCCCCGTTCCCATCACGCCCTGCGGCGGGTGCCGTCAGAAACTGGTCGAGTTCGCGGGCGCGGACGCGCAGGTCATCCTAGCCGGGTTGCAGGGGGAGACCGCCAGAATGAAGGTCGGTGACCTGCTGCCCGGCACCTTCACGGTGGAGCATATGAAATGATGCTGGAGGACATTCGCGCACGTATCGGCGATGCCCCCATCGCGCTGGGCATGATCCTCGGCTCCGGCCTTGGCCAGATGGCCGGGGAAATGGAGGATGCGACCTCGATCCCCTTCGATCAGATCGAGGGGATGCCGCAATCGGGTGTCACGGGCCATGCCGGGGCGCTGGTCGTCGGCAATCTGGAAGGGGTGCGCTGCGCAATCCTCTCGGGCCGGGTTCATTACTACGAGCAAGGCCACGCGGCAGCGATGCGCCCGGCGCTGGAACTGCTGGCCGCGCTGGGCGCGCAATCGGTTCTGCTGACGAACTCCGCCGGGTCCACGCGTGAGGACATGCCGCCGGGCAGCTTGATGGCGCTGAACGACCACATCAACTATTCCGGCCTGAACCCGCTGATCGGCGATGGCGGCGACGAACGGTTCGTCGGCATGGTGGACGCCTATGCGCCCGATCTGCTGGCCCGCCTGCGCGATGCCGCCCAGGTTGAGGGGATCACCTTGCATCAGGGCGTCTATGCCTGGTTTTCGGGCCCGTCCTTTGAAACCCCGGCCGAGATTCGCATGATCCGCACGATGGGGGCCGATGCCGTCGGCATGTCCACCGTGCCCGAAACCATCCTGGCCCGGCGGATCGGGCTGAAGGTCGCCGCGATCTCGTGCATCACGAATTTCGGGGCCGGCATGACCACCACCAACAATTCCCACGCGGAAACGCTGGAGGAATCCGCCAAGGCACGCGGCGCCTTCATCCAGCTGGTCCGCGCCTATATTCGGAGCTTCGCATGAGCGATCTGAAAGCTGTCGCCCTCAAGGCAGTGTCCTGCCTCGACCTGACCAACCTCGACGACGATTGTACTGAAGAGGACGTCATCGCCCTGTGCAAGCGGGCGCAAACCCCGCACGGGCCGACGGCGGCCATCTGCATCTGGCCTCGCTTCGTCGCGGCGGCGCGAACGCATCTGGGCGACCACAGTCCGATCCGCATCGCCACCGTCGTGAACTTTCCGGGCGGCATGGACGATGCCGATGACGTTATGGCCCTGACCGAGCAGGCCGTCGCCGATGGCGCGGATGAGATTGACATGGTGATCCCCTGGCCCAAGCTGATCGAGGGGCACGATCAGGACGTCTCCGCGATTGTCGGACGGGTGCGCCGGTCCGCCGACGGGGCGCTGGTCAAGGCGATTCTGGAGACGGGAATGCTCAGGGAGCCGGACCTGATCAGCCGGGCCGCGAGGCTCGCCATCGAAGGCGGCGCCCATTTCATCAAGACATCGACCGGTAAGGTTCCGGTCAACGCCACGCTGAGTTCCGCCCGTCTGATGTTGGAGGCGATCCGCGACAGCGGTGAGCCTGTCGGGTTCAAGCCTGCGGGCGGTGTGAAATCCACCAATGACGCGGCAGCCTATATTGCCCTGTGCGAGGAAATCATGGGCGACGGCTGGGTCACGCCCATGACGTTCCGCATCGGCGCGTCCGGTGTGCTGACGGCCCTGCTGGCAACGCTCGATGATGACGGGGCACCGACCGAAGGGGAGGGCTACTGATGCTGCCACAGGAAGTCATCGGCAAGAAACGCGACGGCGACCGCCTGACGGAGGCGGAGATCCGTTTCTTTATCGAGGGTCTGCACGATGAGAGCATTACCGAGGGGCAGGTCGGTGCCATGGCCATGGCGATCCTGCTCAACGGCATGGTGATGGACGAACGTGTCGCCCTGACCCAGGCGATGCGCGACAGCGGCACCGTTCTGAAATGGGATCTCGACGGTCCTGTGATCGACAAGCATTCGACGGGGGGTGTCGGTGACAACGTCTCACTGATGTTGGCACCGGCGCTGGCCGCCTGCGGGGCCTATGTGCCGATGATTTCGGGGCGCGGTCTGGGCCATACCGGCGGCACGCTCGACAAATTCGACGCGATCCCCGGCTACCGCACCCAGCCCGATATCGAGGAGTTGTACCGCGTCACGGGCAAGGTCGGCTGCGCCATCATCGGCCAGACTCCCGATATCGCCCCGGCGGACAAGCGGCTCTACGGTATCCGCGATGTGACGGGCACGGTTGAGAGTATCGACCTGATCACCGCATCCATCCTGTCCAAGAAGCTGGCGGCCGGCCTCGACGCGCTGGTGCTGGATGTGAAGGTCGGCACCGGTGCCTTCATGGCCACGGCCGAGGATGCCGATGCGCTGGCGCGGTCGCTGGTGGAGGTCGCGAACGGCGCGGGGTGCAAGACCTCCGCCATCGTGACCGACATGAACGAACCGCTGGCCTCGGCTGCGGGCAATGCTCTCGAAGTCATCAACGCCGTGCGGTTCCTGAAGATGGAGGAGATCGACAGCCGCCTTTGGGACGTGACCGTCGCCCTTGGCGGTCAGGCACTGGTGCTGGCGGGGATCGCCGGCGACGCCGCGGACGGTGAGGCGCGGATGCGCGATGCCTTCGACTCCGGTCAGGCCGCCGAGCGTTTCGCCCGGATGGTCACGGAACTCGGCGGACCCGCCGATTTCATGGACCGCTACGAGGATCATTTGCCCCGCGCCAATGTCGTGCGTGAGGTGATCACGGAGCGCCCTGGTTTCGTGGCCAAGATCAACACGCGCGGGGTGGGCCTGACGGTGGTCGAGCTTGGCGGTGGCCGGGTGCGCGCCGCCGATCCCATTGATTACTCCGTCGGTCTGGACATGCTGGCAGGGCGGGGCCTGCGGGTGGACGCCGAACAGCCGATCGCCCGCATCCACGCCAGCGACGAGGCCGCCGCCGACCGGGCGGAGGCCCGCCTGCGCGCCGCCTATCGTATCAGCGACGAGGCACCGCATCAGTTGCAATTGGAAAAAGGGCGGATCGGCTGATGGCGCGCGCGTTTCTCCTCGTGCTTGACAGTGTTGGCGTGGGCGGTGCCCCCGACGCCGCGCAGTTTGGCGATGGTCCGAATGGTGACGAGGGGTCCAACACCCTGGGTCACATTGCCGAGGAATGCGCCGCCGGACGCGCGGAGGAGGGGCGCACCGGCCCGCTTACCGTGCCAAATCTGGACGCGCTGGGACTGGGGGCGGCCACGCGGCTCTCCTCCGGCCTAGACGTGCCGGGCCTGAACGCGACCCCGACCGCGGCATGGGGTGCCGCGACGGAGGTTTCGCAGGGCAAGGACACGCCGTCCGGGCATTGGGAACTGGCGGGCGTGCCCGTGCCGTGGGACTGGCATTATTTCCCGGAAACCGTCCCGACCTTCCCCGATGACCTGATCGCGGAGCTGGTCGCTCGCGGGGACATTCCCGGCATCCTTGGCAACAAGCACGCCTCGGGCGTACCGATCATCGAGGAGCTGGCCGAGGAGCATATCCGCACCGGCAAGCCGATTTGCTACACCTCCGCCGACAGCGTGTTCCAGATCGCGGCGCATGAGGAACATTTCGGGTTGGAGCGTTTGCTCAAGCTGTGCGAGGTGGCCGCCGAACTGGTGCATCCGATGCTGGTCGGACGCGTCATCGCCCGCCCCTTCGTCGGCACGCCGGGCAATTGGCAGCGAACCGCGAACCGCCGCGACTATGCCATCGCGCCGCCCGAACCCACCATCCTGGACCGGGTGCAGGCCGCCGGTGGCAGGACCATCGCCGTGGGCAAGATCGGAGACATCTTCGCCCATCGCGGGATCGACGCGTTGCACAAGGGCAAGGACGACATGGCCCTCGTGGACCACACCCTGCGCCTGCTGGACGAGGCGCCGGACGGGGCCTTCGTCTTTGCCAATTATGTTGAGTTCGACAGCAAGTATGGCCACCGCCGCGACGTGTCTGGCTATGCCCGCGCGTTGGAGGTGTTCGACACCCGCGTTCCGCAGATCCTCGCCCGGATGCGCCCGGATGATCTGGTGATCTTCACGGCGGATCACGGAAACGATCCGACATGGCGCGGCACCGACCACACCCGCGAACGGGTGCCCGTGCTGATGGCCGGTCTGGGCCCCGCGCGCGAACTTGGCCTGCACGGCTTCGCAGATGTGGGCGAAACCATCGCCGCGCATCTGGAACTCGCGCCCGGAAAACATGGAAAATCACTGTTATGAGTACCGGAATAGACGTGGCCGACCTGCCCAAGGTCGAGTTGCACCTGCATCTGGAGGGCGCGGCCCCGCCCGCCTTCATGTCGGCCCTCGCGGCGGAAAAGGGGCTGGACCTCAGCGCCGTGATCGACGGCGACACCTATATCTACACTGATTTTCCAGCCTTTCTGGCCGCTTACGAGGCCGTCAGTTCCATTTTGCAGACGCCCGATGACTATCGCCGTCTGGTGCGTGCGGTGCTGGAACAATCCCGCGATCAGGGCGTCATTTATACCGAACTGTTCGTGGCCCCTGCGATCACAGGCACGTCGATGGCCGATTGGCCGCAATACCTCGCCGGGATGGAGGCGGGCGCCGACGATGTGCCGCAGGTCGAATGTCGCTTCATTTCCACGGCTGTGCGTCACCTCGGCCCCGAAATCGCCCGCCAGACGGCGGAGGTGACGGTGGCTCACCTGTCCCCCCGCCTGACCGGTTGGGGCATGGGCGGGAACGAGAGCATGTTCTGCCCCGCCGATTTCGTGCCTGCCTTCGACATCGCGCGGCAGGCCGGGCTGGGCATCACCACCCATGCTGGTGAGGTTGAGGGCCCGCAAAGCATCCTCGACAGTCTCGACTACCTCAAACCCAGCCGTATCGGCCATGGCGTGCGCGCCATCGAGGATGCCGCCCTGATCGACCGGCTGGCGGCGGAGGGGATCGTGCTGGAGGTCAATCCCGGCTCGAACCTGCGGCTGGACGTGTATCCGACGCTGGACGATCATCCCATCGACCGTTTGCTGCGGGCCGGCGTGGCCGTCACCGTCTCCACCGATGATCCGCCGTATTTCGGCACCACGATGCGGGACGAATACAGCGAACTTGCGCGGGTCTTCGGCTGGACGAAGCAGGAATTCGATGCCATCAACCGCGTCGCACTCAGCGCGGCATTCTGTGACGAGGCGACACGCGCGCGCCTGATGAAACATTTCGAGGAGCTTGCCGCATGAGCGACCACCTGACCGTCGTGAATCACCCCTTGGTGCAGCACAAGCTTACGCTGATGCGGGAAAAATCGACCTCTACCGCCGTGTTCCGGCAGTTGCTGCGAGAGATCAGCCATCTGCTGGCCTATGAGGTGACGCGCGATCTGCCGATGACCACCACCAATATCGACACGCCGCTGGTCGAGATGGACGCCCCGACGCTCAAGGGCAAGAAGCTGGCCCTGATCTCGATCCTGCGGGCGGGCAACGGGCTGCTGGATGGGGTGATGGACCTGATTCCGTCCGCCCGTGTCGGATTTGTCGGCCTGTACCGGGATGAGGAAACGCTCAAACCCGTGCAGTATTACTACAAGGTGCCGTCGGAGCTGAACAGTCGCGTGGTGATCGCGGTCGATCCGATGCTGGCGACGGGCAACTCCTCCGCTGCCGCGATTGACCTGCTCAAACAGTCGGGCGCCACCGATATTCGATTCCTGTGCCTGCTCGCCTCGCCCGAGGGTGTGGCCCTGATGAAGGACCGCCACCCCGACGTGCCGATCATCACGGCCGCGCTGGATGAGCGCCTGAATGAGAAGGGGTACATCCTGCCCGGACTCGGCGATGCGGGCGACCGGATGTTCGGGACGAAGTGATCCGGCCGCGCGGCCTGTTCAATAGGTGCGCAGATTGGGCAGTTTTCGGTTGAGAACGTGCCCGTCGGCGCTCTGCACATAGCAGGGCGTGGCGCGCAACCAGTCGTCTTGGACGGCGCATTGCACCATGAACGCCGCCAGATCGGCGCGGCGCGTCAGCCAATGCCCCTCGGGCGGTCGATCTGCGTAGGCTTGGGGCGGGGGCGACGCGATCACATCATCCTGAAGGTATCCGGCCCGAACGGCGGTGTATTGCAGGCTGGGATATCCGCTCAACATCCGCTCCATGCTGCGCATCTGCGAATAGACACGAGTCAGCGCCATGACGGGGCCGGTGCGGAACCACAACGGCCCGAAATCATTGCTGCGCGACCACAGGGCTGAAATGCATATCAGCCTGTCGACGCCCGCGCGTTGCATCGCTTCGATGACGTTTTCGTGCCCCTCGGTGTAGAGCGGCGGCGGGTTGAGCAGCGTTTTGGGATCATTCGGCACGCCCAATGCCGATATGACGGCATCGACATCCAGCAAAGCCTCGTCCAGTCCTTCGCCAGACATGACGTTTACCTTCACCGGACGCACCTGCTCGTCGGTAGTCTCGATATCCCCGGGATCGCGGGCGGCGGCTGTGACCGCCAGCCCGGCATCTAGCGCGGCTTGCATTACCAGCGCTCCGGTGCCCCCGGTCGCGCCGAGCAATAGGATGCGTTTCGTCATGAATCCCTCCCGCAATGTCATGCAGGACAACTATACCGTCTGCGGTTCAGTTCAGGGCAGGAATCATGTTTTGCTCCGCGGCAAGTTCGCGCATCCTCTTTTGCAGCTTCTCGAAGGCACGAACCTCGATCTGACGGATGCGTTCCCGACTGACATTGTAGACCTGGCTGAGATCTTCGAGCGTTTGCGGCTCATCCTTCAGCTTGCGCTCAGTCAGGATATGGCGCTCACGCTCGTTAAGCTCCTGCATCGCTTCCATCATCATGGCGCGGCGGTTGTCCAGCTCGTCCTGCTCGGCATAGGCCTCGGCCTGATCGGCATCGTCGTCGGTCAGCCAGTCCTGCCATTCGGACGCGCCCTCGCCATCGGATTTCAGCGGTGCGTTCAATGAGGCGTCACCGCCCGACAGCCGCCGGTTCATCGAGGTGACTTCGTCCTCCGTCACGCCCAGATCGGTGGCGATGCGCGAAACATTGTCGGGGCGCAGATCACCATCCTCCAACGCGCCGATCTTGTTCTTGGCCTTGCGCAGGTTGAAGAACAGCTTCTTTTGCGCGGCGGTCGTGCCCATCTTGACCAGCGACCAGGACCGCAGGATGTATTCCTGAATGCTGGCGCGGATCCACCACATCGCATAGGTGGCCAGCCGGAATCCCTTCTCGGGATCAAAGCGTTTGACCGCCTGCATCAGACCGACATTCGCCTCCGATACCACCTCAGCCGTCGGCAGGCCGTAGCCGCGATAGCCCATAGCGATCTTTGCCGCCAGCCGCAGGTGCGACGTCACCAACTGGTGCGCGCTGTCGGAATCCTGATGGTCCACCCATGCCTTGGCCAGCATGTATTCCTGCTCCGGCTCCAGCATGGGAAACTTGCGGATTTCCTGCATGTAGCGGCTTAACCCCTGTTCGGGTGACGGGGCGGGAAGTGATGTGTAAGTGCTGGCCATGGTGCGTCTCCCTCGTAACGGTCTCAGTGGTCATTTAAGGATTGTACGGATCAAGACAAGCAATCCGTCACGAATGTTGCGATTGTTCACGTGTTCGCGTGAGGTTTCGCAGTTCTTGCAACAATTGCGCGAAATCTGCGGGCAAGGGGGCTTCGAAATACAGGTTTTCACCGCTGATCGGATGGACGAAGCCCAGGCTGGTCGCGTGCAGCGCCTGCCGGGGGAAGCGTTTGAGCATCTCCGCTCCGCGCGGCACGGTGCGATGCCCGCCATAAACCGGATCGCCGATCAGCGCGTGCCCGGCATGGGTCATGTGCACCCTGATCTGATGGGTGCGCCCGGTTTCCAGACGGCATTCCAGCAGCGCCGCCAGGGGGCGGGCCAGATCGAAGCGTTCCAGAATCTTCGCTCGCGTCACGGCATGGCGACCGCCTGCACGTACGGCCATTTTCTTGCGATCCGCAGGGTGGCGGTCGATCTCGGTCGCGATGCGGATCAGGCCGCCCGCCTCGAAGGTGACGCCGGAAATGCCGCGCAGGCGCGGGTCGGCGGGATCGGGAACGCCGTGGCATAGGGCCGTGTAATGGCGGGCGATGTCATGACGTGCGAAAGCGGCGGACAGGGGCTGATGGGCCGCGTCGGATTTGGCCACCACCAGCAAACCGGAGGTATCCTTGTCGATCCGGTGCACGATGCCGGGCCGTCGTTCACCGCCCACGCCCGATAGCGTGTCGCCACAATGGTGCAGCAGGGCGTTGACCAGCGTGCCGTCGGGCGCACCGGGAGCAGGGTGCACGACCATGCCGGCAGGTTTGTTGACCACGATCAGGGCGTCATCCTCGAACACGACATCCAGCGGAATGTCCTGCGGTTCGGGCGCGGCATCGGCGGGCGGCGGCGGTTGCACGGTGAAGCTTTCGCCCACGACGACCTTGCGCTTGATGTCCGTCTCAACCCCGCCCGGCCCGGTGACGGCGCCGCTTTCCACCAGATTGCGCAGGCGCGAGCGGCTCAGCCCGACCCCCTCTGGCGCTGCGTCGGCCAGCACCTTATCAAGGCGGCCAGAACTGCCTGCCACAATGTGGAAAGGATGCGACATGACATCTCCAGATGAGTTTCCGCCCGAACCGCCAAGGTTGCGCGCGTTGCGCCGATTGGTCACGACCCTGACGATCGTGCTGATCGCAGGGGTCATAGTCGTAGTTGTCCTGCTTGTCATCCGGTTGAGCCGGATTTCAGCCCCCCCCGAATTTCCCGATCACGTCACCGCCCCGGAAGGTGAGAGCGTGCGCGCCGCCACCATGGGCACCGGATGGAACGCCATCGTCACACGCGATGACAGCGGCGTGGAGCGTATCCACATCCTGCGCCCCGACGGCACGATTCGCCAGACGGTTGAGGTGACGGTGGAGTGAAGACCCGGACCGGTCAGCGCAATTTCGGCGCGGCGGCCCCGGCGATCAGGAAAAACACCCCGATCACGACCAGAATCGGCGCCAGCGGCGTATACAGGATGGGCGCGATGACACTTTCCCAGATCCACGGCGTCAGATATCGTTCGACCCCCGGCTGCAATCCCAGCAAGCTTTCGCGGTGGAACCCGGCCCAGACCGCACCGGTTTCGGCCAGCTTGAATTCGCGGTCCTGCAACGTGGTGGCGGAAAAGTCGAACCAGACCCGCAGCAGCGCAAGCGCCATGAAGATGTAGCCGATTGCCTTGAATGTCTTCCGCATCTTGATCTTCCCCTGAATGTTCGCGCAGCCTGCGCCCGAACAGTACGCCGCCGCCTGAGGAACGCAAATGTATCAATCCTTCGAGATGACCACCTCGCCTGAGACTGGCGCCGCACGACTGCGCGCGCTGCGCGCCGAACTGTCCCGGCGCGGCCTTGACGGGTTTCTCGTTCCGCGTGCCGATGCGCATCAGGGTGAATACGTCGCCGCCCGTGATGAGCGGCTGTCATGGCTGACGGGGTTCACCGGCTCGGCCGGTCTTTGCGCGGTTCTGCCGGATCATGCGGGCGTGTTCATCGACGGGCGGTATACCTTGCAGGTGCGCGGGCAGATCGACCTCGACCATTTTACGCCCGTCGCCTGGACAGGGCAGGAGGTCGGCTCGTGGATCGCGCAACATCTGTCCGAAGGTATCGTCGGATTCGATCCGTGGCTGCATACCCCACGGGAAATCGCGGCGTTGCGCGAAAAGCTGCCGCCTGGGGTCGAGTTACACGCGCTGGACTCCAACCCGCTGGATGCCGTCTGGCACGATCAGCCGCCGCCGCCCGACGCGCCCATTGCAGTGCACCCGCTGAACCTGGCGGGTGAGGCGAGCGTCGACAAGCGCGCGCGGCTGGCCGAAGACCTGCGCGGGAAGGGTGCCGAGGCGGCCATCCTCAGCCTGCCTGACAGCATCGCGTGGCTCCTCAATATCCGGGGGGCGGACATCGCCCGCACTCCTGTCGCGCTGCTGTTCGCGATCCTGTATGCTGATGGCTCCGTCGATCTGTTCAATGCGGCGGAGCGTGCCGATGATGCCCTGCGCGCGCATCTCGGCCCGGATGTGCACCTGCAAGGGATGGATGCCTTCGCCGCGACGCTGGACGCCTTGCAGGGCACGGTCGCGCTCGACCGATCCTCCGCGCCCGTCTGGATCGCGGACCGGGTGGCGGATGCACTGGATTTCGAGCCGGTGCGCCTGCCCAAGGCCCGCAAGAACGCAGCCGAGATCGAGGGCGCGCGCAACGCGCATGTCCGCGATGCCGTCGCGATGGCGCAGTTCCTGCACTGGCTGGATCAGAACGCGCCGAGCGGTAATTTGAGCGAAATCGCCATCGCACGCGAACTCGAATCATTCCGCAACGCCACCGGTCAGTTGCGCGACATCAGCTTCGAAACGATATCGGGTGCAGGCCCGAATGGTGCGATCGTGCATTATCGCGTTACCGAAGCCTCCGACCGAATCCTGTCACCGGGGGAGGTGATGCTGGTGGATTCCGGTGGGCAATATCCCGACGGCACGACCGATATCACACGTACGGTGGCGGTGGGGCCGGTCGATCCGGAGGCGGCGCGGGCCTTTACGCTGGTTCTGCGGGGCATGATCGCGATCAGCCGTCTGCGATGGCCCTCGGGGCTGGGCGGGGCGCATATCGATGCGCTGGCGCGGGCACCGCTGTGGTCGGCGGGCATGGATTACGCCCACGGCACAGGGCATGGCGTCGGGGCCTATCTGGGCGTTCACGAAGGCCCGCAAAGCCTGTCGCGCCGGTCCACCGTGCCGTTCGAGCCGGGCAATATTCTCAGCAACGAACCGGGCTATTACCGCGAGGGCGCGTTCGGCATACGGATCGAGAACCTGCTGGTGGTCCAGCCGCCTTCGGACGTGCCCGGTGGCGATGCGCCGATGCTGTCCTTCGAGACGCTGACACTGGTACCCATTGACCGCAGGCTGATCCTCCCCCACCTTCTGACATCGGAGGAGCGTGACTGGCTCGACCGATATCACAACCGAGTGTGCGCCCAGATTGGTGCCCTCGTTCCCCCTGCGACACGCGACTGGCTCAAAGCCGCCTGCGCGCCGCTACCGAAAGATTGAAGAACGCGTCACCGACCTGTCATGCCCTGCATGGCAGAGCGGTTGCGGACGTTCCGTTTGAGGAGGAGACCGCAATGGTCGAAAAGCACATTACCATCGTCGAGGCCAGTGAACCCTGGACCGTCCGCACCGCCGGCGCAATCATCGCGGAGAGCGCCAACGCTCTCCAACTGATCGAGGGCGACAATCCCGCCGTGATCTATTTCCCCCGCGCGGACATCGCGATGGCCTTTCTGGATCCTTCGGACAAGACGACACATTGCCCGCATAAGGGCGAGGCCGAGTATTTTTCCATCGTTACGAAAAGTGGCACGCTGGTCGATGTCGCCTGGTCCTATCCCCAGCCGAACGAAGGGGTGGAGCAGATTGCCGGCCACATCGCGTTCCACACCGATCGTGTGACTGTCGAGCGGTTCTGAGCCGCGAAGCGGGTGTCCCCCGAGGGGTATCCGCCCTGTCGGATCTCGCCGGGATTCTCGTTCCGCCCGATCTGTGCTGGCGCGGTATTCTGGCTGATCGGGGCGGTGCGGCCCCGCTCCTTTCCATTTCAGGTCATGACACGTCGCGCGTTCTTTTGTGCGCGCGTGTCATCTGCGATCTTCCACCCTGTCATCTGCGGTGCTAGGACCGAAGGGCAGGAGGACCGATGCGCGACGTCATTAAAGCGAACTTTGCGCGCCACCGCGATGGCCTGGCAGGCATGTTGCGACGTATGCGCACGCGCGGTCCCGATCAGGTTCAATTCTGGCTGATCGCGCTGGTGATCGGTGCGCTGGCCGGTGTGGCCGCCATCGGGTTTCGTGAGGGTATCGCGCTGCTGCAACGCACCGTTTACGGTGAAACGGATGAGATGTTGCATTCCCACCTGTCCACCTTGCCGTGGTATTGGGTTCTGGGCATCCCGGTCGTCGGCGGTTTTGTCGTCGGCCTGATCCTGTGGCGGTTCACGCCCGACGGGCGGGGCCGCTCCGTCGCCCATGCGATCGAGGGCGCGGCCCTGGGCCACGGTCGGGTGGAGCAGGAAGCCGGGCTTGCCTCCGCCGCCGCGTCACTGATCACATTGTCCACCGGCGGCTCGACCGGGCGTGAGGGGCCGGTGGTTCATCTGGCGTCGCTGATCTCCTCCGCCGTGTCCAACTGGCTGCGCGCGCCCGATATCACTGCTCGTGATTTGATGGGTTGCGCCGTGGCGGGCGCGGTCAGCGCCAGCTTTAACGCGCCGATTGCGGGTGCGCTTTTCGCGTTGGAGGTGATCCTGCGCCACTTCGCCATCCACGCCTTTGCCCCGATCGTCGTGGCATCCGTATCAGCCACGGTGGTCAGCCGCATGTGGTCGGGCAATGTGCCGGAATTCACGCAACCGGTCAGCACCCTGGCCTTCTATGTCGAAATTCCGGCCTTCATGGTGCTGGGGCTGGTCTGCGGTCTGGTGGCCGTGGTGATGATGCGCGCCATCTTTCTGGCGGAGGATGCAGGCGACTGGATCGCGAAGCGGCTGAATCTGTGGTTGCCGCTACGCCCGGCATTGGCGGGTCTGCTGCTGGGTATGATCGCGACGCAGTTCCCCCATATCATCGGCGTCGGGTATGAGACGACGACCAACGCCCTGAACGGCCATCTGCTGCTGTGGACCGCGATCATTTTCGCCGTGGTCAAGGTCGTGGCCGTCGCCATCACGATGGCGGGGCGCATGGGAGGCGGTGTCTTCTCCCCCTCGTTGATGCTGGGCGCGCTGACGGGGTTGGCCTTTGGCTGGATCGCGACCTCCATCTTTCCCTCCGTCTCCGGGTCGCAGGCGCTCTATGCGCTGGCGGGGATGGGGGCGGTTGCGGCGGCGGTGCTGGGGGCGCCGATCTCCACCACGCTGATCGTGTTCGAGATGACGGGCGATTGGCAGGCCGGGATCGCGGTGATGGTGGCGGTCTCGCTGGCCTCCGCCGTGGCGGTGAAGTTTGTGGACCGGTCCTTCTTCCTCACCCAACTGGAACGCAGCGGGCGGCATGTCGCCGCCGGGCCGCAGGATTATGTCTTGTGCACCATCACGGTCGGCTCCCTCATGCGCCCGCGGGGGGCGGAAAACGGTGCCTCCGACACGCAAAGCTGGGCGCTGGTGGAGCAGGGGGCCTTCCTCACGCGAGGTGACACGCTAGAAACCGCCCTGCCGATGTTCGACCAGATCAGCGGCGGCATGATCCCCGTGGTCCAACCCACCGGCGACGACAGCCCGCCAGAACTGCTGGGCGCGGTGTTTCACGTCGAGGCGCTGAAAGCCTACAACCGCGCATTGGCTCAGATTGCGGAGGAGGAACATTCATAGGGGCGCGCCAAGGTTTGCGCGCCCGGTCTCGCTGGATGCTCGGTCTTGCTGGATGATCTTGCGACGTGGCGGCAACCGGCACCGCGCATCACGGTCCGTTGAAGTTTCCCGCGCGATTGCGGCCACGCTCGACATGATCCGCGCGCGAAACCCGTTAGCGTTCAGCCCTGCGGCAGGTTCGCGCGCAGGAAGCGGATCGTGTTTCCGCCCATGACGGCCGCGATGTCCTGGTCCGACAGTCCGGCCTCGATCAAGGCATGGGTTACGGCGGCCAGCTCCGACACGTCGAACGTGGTTTCCACCGCCCCGTCATAATCTGAGCCGAGCGAAACGTGATCCACGCCGACGACCTCGATCGCGGCCATGATCGCGGCGGCAATGCCGGCGGGGGTGGCGTCGCAGGTCACGTCCTCCCAAAACCCGATCCCGATCAGACCGCCTTCGTCCGCGATGCGCTGCATCAGCTCATCGGGGAAGTTCCGCACCGTTTCGCAATGGCTGAAGATGCCGGTATGGCTGACGATGACGGGGCGGCGCATGATGTCCAGAACGTCCTCGGCCATCTGGGGCGAGGCATGGGCAAGATCGACGATCATCCCACGATCCTGCAGGCCCGCCACGACCCTACCTCCGAAATCGGTCAGGCCCGCCCCGCGTGAGCCGTGCAGCGATCCGCCCAATTCGTTATCAAAGAAATGCATCAGACCGACGAGCCGGAATCCCGCATCGTAGATCGTGTCCAGATTGGCCAGATCGCCCTCCAGCACATGGGCACCCTCAGCCCCCAGAATGCCTGCGATAGGCCGGCGCCCCTCGCCTCGTTCCGCCAGTGCCGCATCCAGATCCGCCGCCGTTCGTACGAAGCACAGCATGTCGGGCTGCGCGTCTGCCGTTTCCTGTAGTCGGGTCGCCTGATCCAGACCACGCTCCAACAGGCTGGTCCACGTTCGAACGGGACGCAACTGGCCGAAGCTCAGCAACGTGATGTTGTCGCGTGCGTCGGTCGCGTTCGCTTCGTAGTTTTGCCCGGCCGGGCTTTTCGTCACGGTGGTGAAGACCTGAACCGCCACGTTGCCCTCTGCCAGACGTGGCAGATCGACATGCCCACGCTCGGACCGCTTTGCCAGATCGCGATCCCACAGCAGGCTGTCGGCGTGCCAGTCCGCGATGGTCAGGTTATCATGCAGGCGCTGCGCCTCGGCCGAGACGGGCCATCCCTCATGCTCCGCAACCCGGTTCTGGGCGTTTTCCGCCAGTCCGGGTGCGAAGATGAAAAAGCCCGCCACCGCCAATAGGACGAGGGCGAGCAGGGTGTAGGCTAACTTGCGCAGCATTTCAGGATCCCCCTCGATTTTGATCCTGAAATTGCTCAATCATAACGTGCGCGGTCAAGCGCAATCGTCGCGTCAGTCTTCCATCGCCTCCAACTCGTCGATCAGGCCCTCGATGACGCTCAAGCCCTTGTCCCAGAATTTGGGGTCGCTTGCATCCAGGCCGAACGGCTCCAGCAATTCCTTGTGGTGCTTTGAGCCGCCTGCCTCCAGCATCGCGAAGTATTTCTCCTGAAAATTCTCGTCGCCGTCTTCGTAAACGGCGTAGAGCGCGTTTACCAAGCCGTCACCGAAGGCATAGGCATAGACGTAGAAGGGCGAGTGGATGAAGTGGGGGACGTAGCTCCAGAATGTCTCGTACCCGTCCACGAACTCGAACACCGGGCCCAGGGATTCGGCCTGAACGCTCATCCAGATGGCGTTGATGTCGTCGGGGGTCAGCTCGCCCTCGCGCCGGGCGGCGTGCAGCTTGCACTCGAAATCGTAAAAGGCGATCTGGCGCACGACCGTGTTGATCATGTCCTCGACCTTGGAGGCCAGAAGCGCCTTGCGCGCGGTGCCCTCCTTACCCTCCAGCAACTTGCGGAAGGTCAGCATCTCACCGAACACACTGGCCGTTTCGGCCAGCGTCAGCGGGGTGGAGGACAGCATCTCACCCTGCTTCGCCGCCAAACGCTGGTGGACGCCGTGGCCCAGTTCGTGTGCCAGAGTCATCACATCGCGCTGCTTGCCCAGATAGTTCAACATCACGAACGGATGGGCATCCACGACAGTTGGGTGGGCGAAGGCGCCCGGGGCCTTGCCCGGTTTTACCGGCGCGTCGATCCAGCCCTTGGTAAAGAACGGCTCCGCCAATTCGGCCAGCCGCGGATCGAAGCCGGAATAGGCGTCCAGCACGGTCTGCTTTGCTTCCTCCCAACCGATGGTCCGATCGTCCGAAATAGGCAACGGCGCATTGCGGTCCCAGACCTGCATCGTCTCCAGCCCCAACCACTTTGCCTTCAGCGCGTAATAGCGATGCGACAGTCGGGGATAGGCCGCGACAACCGCATCGCGCAGCGCCTCGACGACTTCAGGCTCCACATGGTTCGCAAGGTGGCGGGAGGCCTGCGGCGTCGGCAGTTTGCGCCACCGATCCTCGATCTCCTTGTCCTTGGCGAGCGTGTTGGTGATCCGGGCGAACAGCGGCAAGTGATGTCGGAATACGGCGATCAGGGCGTGGGTGGCGGTTTCGCGCCGGGCGCGGTCGGGATCGCTGAGCAGGTTCAGCGTTGCCTCAAGGCTCAGCTTTTCTCCCTCGACGTCGAATTCCAGCCCGGCCATCGTTTCATCGAACAGGCGATTCCACGCGGCGGCCCCGACGACGGATTGATCGTGGAGGAACGTCTCCAACTCGTCGCTCAACTGATAGGGCTTCATCGCCCGCATCCGATCCAGAACGGGTTTGTAGCGGGTCAGCGTCTCATCCTGACTGACCAGCAGGTCGAAGCGTTCATCCTCGATCCGGTTCATTTCCAGACTGAAGAACACCAGATCGGAGGAGATCGTAGTGATCTTGTCCTGCATGTCCGACATGAACTTCGCACGATTCGCATCCGTGGTGTTCTGATAATAGCGCAACCCGGCAAAGGACATGATCCGGCCCATGACCGACTGCATCCCCTCATATCGCTGGATGCAGGTGCCCAAGGCGATGGCGGTCTTGTCGGACAGTTGCCCCTCGTAATCGGCGCGGAACCTCTTCGCCTCCTCGGCCAGCCAGTTCAGGTCGCTGGCGATCTTGGGGTCGTCCTGTCCGGCATACAGGGCGGAAAAATCCCATTCCGGCAGATCGGCCATGTCGCCGCCACCACCACCTTCACCGGGTTGCAGACAGGTCAGCGGGCGAAGGGGACGGATCGAATTCATCGGAGGCTCCGGGTTGGTATGGATGTGCTGACCTTCAGGTAAGCCATGCCAGGCAAGAGACAATGCGTAGATATAGTTTCCTGATCGTTCAGGCGATCATGCGAACGCAAAAACGCCCCGACAGTGATGTCGAGGCGTTTTCAAATTTCAAATCGAAGGCGTTCAAACCTTCACTGAAATCAGTTGTGCAGAACGATGCCTTCCTTCGTGGAGGCGGATTCGCACAGGCCGTCGGAAGCAACGATCACGCAGTCATAGGTGACTTCCTGAACCGGTGCCGCAACGCCATCGACGCTGATCTCAACACGACGGTTACGTGCTTCGCGCACGCCGTCTGCGGTGGGGACGGCCAAGTCCAGTTCGGAACGACCCGACGCGGTAATGATCGCGGGGTTCACACCGTTGCCGACCATTGCGCCAACGACGGTTGCCGCACGTGCTTCGGACAGCGCCTGGTTGTAGGCGACGGACCCGACGGTGTCGGTGTGGCCCACGACGGACACGGACGTGGAGCCCGCAGCTGCGCCGGAGGCTTCGGACACGGTCTCAGCACCGAGCGCCGACAGGTCAGCGCGATCGAACGCGAAGAAGACCGTGTAGTCGGTGGCAACGGGTGCCGGTGCAGGTGCCGGTGCGACAGCCACAGTAGTGGTCTCGCCTGCACATGCTGCCAGGAACGCAGCCGCGCCGATCATCATAACGGAAGCAGTTTTCATCCCTCTCTCCATTCTTTGTTAGAGGTGATTTCGGCCCAGCAAATGCACCGGACCATCCGGGTTAGAACGCGGTATTAATTGATTTAAGTACAGCGTCACGCAATCACGCGGCTCCGATTATTGCGGACTGATGCATTTCAGCATCGGCCCTATACCAAATATGACATTAGCACGAAGCGCGCTCTCAACAATAGTATGCTGGCGAACGCGGGTTCGCCAGCAGAGTCTCTTATTCTACACCGATTTCGACACGACGGTTACGTGCTTCGCGCACGCCGTCGGCTGTCGGGACGGCCAGATCCAGCTCGGAACGGCCCGCAGCGGTGATGATCGCAGGGTTCACACCGTTGCCAACCATCGCGCCGACGACAGTTGCTGCACGTGCTTCGGAAAGTGCCTGGTTGTAGGCGACGGAACCGACAGTATCGGTGTGGCCCACAACGGAAACCGTGGACGAACCAGTGCTGGTGGCGACATTCGATGCGGCCACGACGGTTTCTGCGCCGACCGGCGTCAGATCGGCGCGGTCAAACCCGAAATACACCGTGTAGTCTTCCGCGACGACTTCGACGACTGGCTCTGCGACGACCACTTCGTCATTGCCGCCACATGCAGCCAGAGCAAATGCGGAACCAGCGAGGAGGAGAGTTGCGTAGGTCTTCATGGTAATTTCCCTTTTTCGAATGCCGAGATCGCGGAGGATCGTGCAAAATGCGGATATGTCGATGTGTCCGACCAACGACCGGGTGCTGCATTGGTTCCCATTCGGGGCAAATTCTTCGTGATAAACGGAACGACTCGACCTCAGGCCGCAGTTCGTTCGTGCAGAATTTCATCCCATGCGCGATTGATCGCGACCATTCGCTTGGTTGCCAGTTGAACGGCTTCCTCGGGGACACCCCGTGCGATCATGCTGTCGGGATGGGTCTCGCGTACCAGCGCACGCCAGCGGGCCCGCATCTCGTCCATTGTCATGTCGGGGCTGATGCCCAGCACATCGTAGGGGTCCTGTTCCGCATCGGGGACCTGCCGGGCGCGAATCGCGCGAAAGCACCGCTCGTCAATTCCGAAGATCTCGGCCACGCGGTGCAGGAACCGATCTTCCTCCGGGTGATAGAACCCGTCGGCGGCGGCGATATGAAACAGCCCCTCCAGCAAATCCTGACGGACGGCTTCGTCATAGGCCAACATGCGGGCGATCTGGGTGGCGTAGGATTCGAAGCCTGCCGAATCGGTGCGGGCCATGTCGAAGATGCGCGCGGCCTTCGCCTCATCCTCGGGGGCGATCTGAAAGACCTCGCGAAAGGCCGTCACCTCGTCCCGTGTTACTTGACCATCCGCCTTCGCCATCTTGGCGCCCAGGGCGATGACCGCGATGGTGAAGCCGACGCTGCGCTCCGGATTCGAGGCGAGTCTGTCGAACACGACCGACAACCCTTCGCCTGCGCGAAGAGCGGACAGTGCCTCAACTATGCGGGTCCAGATCGACATGCCCCGACCATAGCAGAATCCGGGCGGAGAACCATGCGTCGATTTATCAGATCACACGAACGCGACCGGCGACACGCACGCCTGCGCCCTGTCCCGGCAGGGCGGTGGCGAACAACCTGCTGGGCACACCCATGTCGTGGCCTTGCGCGATTTCGATCCGGCCGTGGCGCAGATCCGCATCGCGCCACCAGCCTGCCAGTGCAGCCGCCGCGGCACCGGTCGCGGGGTCCTCGATCACACCGCCCGAGGCGAAGGCGTTGCGCGCATGCACGATGCCATCCTGCGCCACATGGATCAGCGAAATCGTGACCAGGCCGACCTCACGCATCAGGGCGGCCCCCTCGGACAGGTCGTAGGTCATCGTCGCGAGGCGGCTGCGGTCGTGCAGGCTGATGATCAGGTGATCGGCCCCGGCATGGGCGCAGATCGGTCGCAGGGTGGGATCCAGATCGGCCCCTGTCAGTCCGAAAAGCAGCATCGCGCGGGCAACCGTTCCGGCCAGCGGTGCGTCGTGGTGCGCAGGCGGGGATGTCAGCTCCACCTGCCAGTGATCGCCCTCCGCCTCGGCCCGAACCTCGACCGGGCCGGCGGCGAAGGTATCCAGGTGAAAAGCACCCGCGCCATGGGCTTGTCCCAGCGCGGCCCCCAGTGCCACTGTGGCGTGACCGCAAAAGGGCACCTCCCCCACGGGCGCGAAATATCGCACGGACCAACGATTCCCGACCGGGGCGGCGAAGACGGTCTCGGAATACCCGACCTCGCGCGCCACATCCTGCATGGTCTCCACATCCGGCAGGCTGTCGCGGATCACCACGCCTGCCGGATTGCCACCGAGATCCCCATCGGCGAAGGCTGCAAGCCGCTGTACATCCATGATATCTCTCCTGTTCAGGCTCCCGCTACGATGTGGCGCGGCGGCGCGGCGGTCCAACGTCAATCCTTGATGCCATCCATCAAGCCTTTCACTTTCCTGAAATATCCCCGCCGGAGGCATTGCCTTTCTCTTGCCACAGACCTTCCTGGAACGGGGCTTCGCGCAGCGATCTCAAAGCTTGCGATGCATCAGCACCAGATCCAGATCACGCCCGAATTTGCGCCCGGCCCCGGGTATGCGCCCGACTTCGGTGAAGCCCAGGGCGGCGTGAAAGCGGATCGCGGCGGTATTCTCCCCGCTGATTCCACCGATCATCGCGGTTTTTCCATCCCGGATCGCCTGGTCGTACAGCGCGTGCATCAGGGCACGCCCGCCACCGCCGCGCTGTGACCCCTCAGCCAGCATCACGGTATGTTCCGCGACATGAGCGTAGCCGGTGCCGCCGCGAAAGGTCCCGTAGGTCGCAAACCCGGTGCAGCGGGCGTCGGTATCGAGGACCAGAACCGGCTCACCTGCGGTGGTCTTCGCGGATAGCCAGTGGCGCAAGTCCTTTGCCTCGGATGTGAAAGTGGCGGTCGTCAGCGCGATCACGCGGTTCCAGATTGCCTCGATCGCGGGAATGTCCGCGTCCTGTGCCATGCGTACCGCACTGTGCATTGCTTGCCCTTCCGATTTTCCCGGTCCAAGACTGGGGCTGAACATGGGTGGAGCATAGAGCATCAGATGAGCGGCAACTGGGATTTCTGGATCGATCGCGGTGGAACCTTCACGGATATCGTCGCCCGCGACCCCGAAGGGGGGCTGTCCACGGCCAAGCTGCTGTCCGAAAATCCCGAACAATACGCCGATGCCGCCCTTGCGGGGATCCGCCGGTTCCTGGGCCTCGGCCCCGATGCGCTGATCCCGCTAAGCCGCGTCGGGTCGGTCAAGATGGGCACGACCGTCGCCACCAACGCGCTTCTGGAACGCAAGGGCGACCGCACCGCGCTGGTCATCACGCAGGGGCTGGGGGATCAGTTGCGACTGGCCTATCAGCACCGTCCGCGCCTGTTCGATCGCCATATCGTGCTGCCCGAAATGCTCTATGATGAGGTGGTCGAGGCGCAGGAGCGTGTGCGCGCCGATGGCACGGTGGAACGGGCGCTGGACGCCGATCGCCTTCTCGATGATCTGAACCGCTTGCGAGCCGACGGTTTCGACGCGCTGGCCATCGTGTTCGTCCACGGCTACCGCCACACCGCGCATGAGGCACGCGCCGCCGAGATCGCGCGTCAAATCGGCTTCTCTCAGGTCTCCGTCAGTCACGAGGTCTCCCCCCTGATGAAGATGGTCAGCCGGGGCGACACCACCGTGGTGGACGCCTATCTGTCCCCGATCCTGCGCCGTTATGTGGACCGTGTGGCGGATGCGTTCGACGGCGATCCGGCGGGCAAGCTGATGTTCATGCAATCTTCGGGCGGGCTGACCGATGCGCGGTTGTTTCAGGGCAAGGATGCGATCCTGTCGGGCCCGGCGGGCGGCGTCGTGGGGGCGGTGCGCACCTCGCAGATCGCGGGGTTCGAGCGGATCGTGGGATTCGACATGGGCGGCACCTCCACCGATGTCTGCCATTTCGCCGGGGATTTCGAGCGTGTGCTTAACACCGAGGTTGCGGGCGTGCGCATCACCGCACCTATGATGAACATTCACACCGTCGCGGCGGGCGGCGGATCGCTGCTGACCTTTGACGGTCAGCGGATGCGTGTGGGCCCTAAAAGCGCAGGCGCCGATCCCGGCCCGGCCTGCTATGGTCGCGGCGGACCGCTGGCCGTGACCGATGCCAATGTGATGACGGGCAAGCTGCGACCGGAATTCTTCCCGGCTATCTTCGGCCCCGATGCCGACCAACCGCTGGATGTGGCCGCGACCAAGGCCGCCTTCGATATGCTAGTCATTCAGACCGGCAAAAGTGCGGAGGCACTGGCCGACGGTTTCCTGCGCATCGCGGTTGAAAACATGGCGAATGCCATCAAGAAAATCTCCGTCCAGCGCGGCTACGAGGTGTCGAAATACTGCCTGACCGTGTTCGGCGGGGCCGGGGCGCAGCACGCCTGCGCCATCGCGGATACGCTGGGCATGGAAACCTGTCTGATCCATCCATTTGCCTCGCTGCTCAGCGCCTATGGCATGGGTCTGGCCGATATTCGCGCCGCGCGCCAGCAAGCGGTGGAGGCGGTGCTGGACGACAGCAGCCGACTGGAATCCGCGAATATCATCGAATCGCTGTCGGCGCAGGCGGCGAATGAAGTGATGGGGCAGGGCGTTCCAGCCAATACCGTGCACTATGACCGTATCCTGAACCTCAAGGTGCAGGGCACCGACACCTCCCTGCCGATCCCGTTCGGGTCACTCTCCGATCTGCGTGCCGCCTTTGACAAGGCGCATCTGCAACGGTTCGGCTTCGCATCGCCCGATGCGCCGCTGGTGATCGAAAGCGTCGCGGTCGAGGCCGTGGGCGAGGCGGGCGATCTGTCCGAGCCTACGCTGGACATGGCCGCGCGGCAGGAGACCTACGACACCGCGCTTATCGCTCCGATTTATGTCGGCGGCTGGCACGACGCCCGCTTCGTCAAGCGTGAGGTCCTGCGCCCCGGCGACACCCTGACCGGTCCCGCCGTGCTGGTCGAGCCGCACACCTCCATCACCATCGAGCCGGGCTGGCAGGCGCGCATCACCGCACACGACCACGTCACCCTGCATCGGATCGCAGCGCGCGAGGATGCCCACGCCATCGGCACCCGCGCCGACCCCGTGATGCTTGAGGTGTTCAACAACCTCTATATGTCCATCGCGGAACAGATGGGCGCGGTGTTGGAAAACACCGCTGCCTCCGTCACGATCAAGGAGCGGCTGGATTTTTCCTGCGCTGTGTTCGATGCGGCGGGCGATCTGATCGCGAACGCGCCGCACATGCCGGTGCATCTCGGCTCCATGGGGGCCAGCGTCAAGGCGATCATCGCCCAGAATCCCGATATGGGGCAGGGCGATGTCTACGTCCTGAACGCGCCCTATAATGGCGGCACGCATCTGCCCGACATTACGGTGGTGCAGCCGATCTTCTCGGACGGGGGGGAACTGCTGTTCTTTACCTCTGCCCGTGGGCACCACACCGATGTCGGCGGTCTGACGCCCGGTTCGATGCCGCCCGACAGCCGCACCATCCATGACGAGGGCGCGTTGATCGACAACTGGAAACTGGTGGATGCCGGGCATTTCCGCGAACAGGAAACCCGCGATCTGCTGTTGTCGGCACAGCATCCTGTGCGGGCCGTCGACACCAATATTGCCGACCTCAAGGCGCAGGTGGCCAGTTGTGCCAAGGGGGCGGCGGAACTGCGCCGCATGGTCGACCTGTTCGGGCTCGACGTGGTGCGCGCCTATATGGGCCACGTGCAGGACAACGCCGAGGAATGCGTGCGCCGTGCGATCCAGACGCTTCACGATGCCGAATATGTCTACCCGATGGATCCCGACTTCGACGGCAACCCGCGTGAGGTGCGCGTCAAGATCACCGTGGACCGCGACACCCGGTCCGCCACCGTGGATTTCACCGGCACCACGGGGCAGCTCGCCACGAACTACAACGCACCCGAACCGGTGACGATGGCCGCCGTGCTCTACGTCTTCCGTCTGCTGGTGGATGACGACATTCCGATGAATGAGGGCGTGATGAAACCGCTCAGGGTGATCCTGCCCGGCGGCACCATGCTCAGCCCCCGATACCCCGCCGCGGTGATCGCCGGTAATGTCGAGACATCGCAGGCCGTGACCTCCGCCCTGCTGCTGGCGCTGGGCGTGCAGGCGGCGGCGCAAAGCACGATGAACAACACCACATGGGGCAACGCAACCTACCAGTATTACGAGACGATCTGCGGCGGCTCCGGCGCGGGGCGCCTGACCGACGGGACAGGCCATCCGGGCACTGGCGGCGTGCACACTCACATGACCAATTCACGCCTGACCGACCCCGAGGTTCTGGAATGGCGGTTCCCTGTCGTGCTCGATGAATTCAGCCTGCGCCGCGATTCAGGCGGGGCGGGGCAGTTTCGCGGCGGCGACGGCACCACACGCCGGATTCGCTTTCTGGAGGAGATGACCCTCGCCGTCCTGTCCGGCCACCGCATCGTGCCCCCACCGGGGCTAGAGGGGGGCGGTCCCGGCGAGGTCGGCGCCAGCCGCATCCAGCGCGCGAACGGTGAGGTGGAGCGTCTGAAATCCGCCGACCGCACCGAAATGGCGCCCGGCGATACCCACTGGCTCGACACACCGTCGGGCGGTGGTTTCACGCCAGAGGTCTGATCCGGGTCCTGATCCGGGGCCGCAGCCGGAAATTTGCCAACCACAGGGCAGCCACAGCCCATGAAAACAGGAGTTATTCCAATGCATCTGAGCGTCTACCTTTCAGGCGAGATCCACACTGACTGGCGCGATGAAATCGCCCAGGGCGCGGCAGACCTGCCGGTCACCTTCACCGCGCCCGTGACGGATCATGCCGCCTCCGACGATTGCGGCGTCGCGATTCTGGGTGCGGAATCCGACAAGTTCTGGCATGATCGCAAGGGCGCTGGTCTCAACGCGATCCGCACTCGCAAGGGGATCGAGGAAGCCGACATCGTCGTCGTGCGCTTCGGTGAAAAATACAAGCAATGGAACGCTGCCTTCGATGCCGGCTATGCGGCGGCGCTGGGCAAGTCATTGATAATCATGCACGGTTCCGACCACGCCCATGCCCTGAAGGAAGTGGACGCAGCCGCGAATGCCGTGTGCGAAACGCCGCAGCAGGTCGTGGACATGCTGCGCTACGTCATCGCCGGAACGCTGCCGGGCTAGGGTCACTTTCGCGGAGGAATGTTCATCGCCGCCTTGCTCGCGGGACGTCCGGCGTGCAGGGTCAGGTAGCGCGCGACATTGCCATAGTCGGACATGCCCAGGGCTTCCTCCCCCTCGTAGAAGCTGACCGCGTTCAGCCATGGCCAGATCGCCATATCCGCTATTGTATGTTGCCCGGCTGCGACAAAATCCTTCGCGCGCAGATGCTCATCCAGAACGCCCAGCAGCCGCTTCGCCTCCGCCGTGAAGCGATCCTTGGCATAATCATCGGTCGTCTTGTCAGCAGCGAACTTGTGAAAATGTCCGAACTGCCCCAGAATCGGGCCGAGCCCGCCCATCTGCCACATCAGCCAGCTGAGCACTTCGGCCTTGGCCTGCGGTGCGGATGGCAGAAATTTTCCCGACTTTTCCGCCAGATAGATCATGATCGCACCCGTCTCGAAGATCTCGACCGGGTCGCCGCTCGGGCCGCAGGGGTCGATGATGGCGGGGATCTTGTTGTTGGGGTTGAGCGCCAGAAACTCCGGCGTCATCTGGTCGTTCTGCATGATGTTGATGGTATGCGCCTCGTAGGGCAGGCCGGTTTCCTCCAGCATGGCGGAGACCTTGATCCCGTTGGGTGTCGGGAAGGAATAGAGTTGAATTCGCTCGGGAAATTCCGGTGGACGCAGCTTGGTGATCGGGTGGTCTGTCAGTTTGGTCATCGTCATCTCCTTGAGGATTGTCCCTCGAAGGTAGGCGCGAAACCGCGCGCAACCAACCACGGGCGCGGATCGCAAGTTTCTTGACCCCCCCTCCGATCCCTTACACGATAGGGATTGTATACGCGCCACACAGGGGGAGGCAGGGGATGCTGCAGGAATTCAAGAAGTTTATCGCCAAGGGCAATGTCATGGACATGGCCGTCGGCATCATCATCGGCGCCGCGTTTACCGCGATCGTGCAATCCGTGGTAAAGGACCTGATCAACCCGTTCGTCGGATTGTTCACCGGGGGGATAGATTTCACCAACCTGTTTGTCGTGCTGGACGGCTCCGAATATGCTTCGCTGGTCGAGGCGCAGGAGGCCGGTGCCGCCGTCTTCGCCTATGGCTCGTTCATCAACGCTGTCATCAACTTCCTGATCATCGCCTTCGTCGTGTTCCTGCTGGTCAAGGGCGTGAACCGCGTCAAGGAAACCATGGCCAGGGAAGAGGAAGAAGTGATGCCCGGACCCGTGGGCCCGACGCAGGAACAACTGCTGATCGAAATCCGCGACCTGATGGCGCGCGGCACCACGCAGGTCTGAGCCTGCTGCACGCCGGGGAGCCTGCGGCGGGGATATTTCTGGAAGGAGAATGGGCCGGGGGCGAACCTCCGGCCCTTTGTCGTTTCGCTTACAGCAACGTCTCGGGCGCGACCCAGTCGAGGTTCTGTGCCGTGGCCACAGCCTCGTTCGTAAGGGTGCCTTCATGGACGTTCAGACCGGCGGCAAGGTGAGGGTCAGCCGCACAGGCCGCTTTCCAGCCCTTGTCGGCCAGGGCCAGAACGAAGGGCATCGTCGCATTGCCAAGCGCGATGGTGGATGTACGCGCGACCGCGCCGGGCATGTTGGCGACGCAGTAATGCACGATGCCGTCCACCTCGTAGATCGGATCGTCGTGGGTCGTGGCCTTCGACGTCTCGAAACATCCGCCCTGATCTATGGCCACATCGACCAGAACCGCCCCTGGCTTGAGCGTAGACAGATCGGCGCGGGTGAGCAGCTTGGGCGCGGCCGCACCGGGGATCAGGACGGCCCCGACGATCATGTCGGCCTGCGTGACGAGTTCCGCGATATTGGCAGGGCTGGCGTAGCGGGTGCCAAAGACGCCGCCGAACTGGTCGTCCAACTGCCGCAGACGGGGCAGGGACAGGTCCAGCACCGTGACGCGCGCACCCATGCCCGCCGCGATCCGCGCCGCGTGGGTGCCCACGACGCCACCGCCGATGACGACAACGTCCGCCGGGCCGACCCCCGGAACGCCGCCCATCAGGACGCCGCGCCCGCCATTGGCTTTTTGCAGGGACCACGCACCGACTTGCGGGGCCAGACGACCGGCGACCTCGGACATCGGGGCCAGCAGAGGCAGGCCGTTGTTGCGGTCGGTCACAGTCTCATACGCGATACAGGTGGCGCCGGACGCGAGCAGGTCCTGCGTCTGCGGCGTATCGGGGGCGAGGTGCAGATAGGTAAACAGGGTCTGCCCCTTGCGCAGGCGGGCGCGTTCATCCGCCTGTGGCTCCTTGACCTTTACGATCATGTCGGCGGCAAAGACCGCATCGACATCCCCGACCTGCGCCCCGGTGGCGATATAGTCGGCATCCGAGAAACCTGCGCCCAGACCGGCACCCGCCTGGATGGTGACCGAATGACCGCGCCCGGTCAGGGAATGGACGGCGGCGGGCGTCAGGCCGACGCGGTATTCACGAACTTTGATTTCAGTAGGGCAACCGATATGCATAGAAACCTCCGTTGAATTTATAACGTGCATCATGCCTGAACTTGCGTGCAAAGTGCTTGCGAAGATGTGTGGTACTTCGCCAGAATGTGACCGATTCTAGGCGTGGTTTCGTCTTATTGCGGGAGGATTTTCCGACAGTGGACTTGGATGCGCAGGACTTGAAGTTGCTGACCCTGCTGCAGCGCGATGCGCGACAGTCGAACGCGACGCTGGCCGAGGCGGCGAATCTTTCCGCCTCCGCCTGTCATCGCCGGGTGCGGCGGCTGGAGGCCGGCGGCGTGATTGCAGGCTATGGCGCCCGGCTGGACCCGGTGGCGATCATGCGGCGCACGGTCGTTTATGTGGAGTTTACCTTGAACGGGCAAAGTCAGGCGGTGCTCGACCTGTTCGAGGCCGCGATCCTGTTGGTTCCGGACGTGGTGGAATGCCATCTGATGGCGGGATCAGCGGATTATCTGGCCAAGGTGATGGCCGCGGACAGTGACGATTTCGCCCGCATTCACCGTGAGCATCTGTCCCGTCTGCCCGGTGTGGTCCAGATGCAGTCCAGCTTCGCCCTGCGCACGGTGCGCGCGGGCGGGGAGTTGCCGGTGCCTGCCTACAGAAGCCACAACAATAGATAGAGCGTCGCCAGACCGCCGAAGATCGCGCCCAGCGTGTTTCGCGTTCCCGCACCGATGAGCAGCGCCACCAGTGCCGCGCCGATGCGGGCCGGGTCGAAGTCGCCATCTGTCGCGGCGGGCCAGACCACCAAGGGGGCCACCAGTCCCGGCATGACGGCCACCGGGACGTAGCGCAGCAGGCGCATGGTCCAGTCAGGAAAGCGCCGGCCCGTCATCAGGCCCAGAAACGAGAAGCGGATCGCGAATGTGCCGATCCCCAGTGCTATGATGACGATCCAGATATCGCGCATGTCCATCACGCGTCCCCCGCCCGGCGTTCGAGCGCGATTTCCGTCGCGGCCCCTGCGGCCATCGCCAATGCCGCCGCAATGATCAGGCCCAGCGAATAGGGCACCCAGACCAGCGCCAGCGCTGCCACGATGGAGACGATAGCCGTCACCACATGCGGAATGGTGCGCAACATCGGCGCGATCAGTGCGATGAATGTGATCGGCACCGCGAAATCCAGCGCATATTCCTGCGGGATCGCGCTGCCCGCCACCGCGCCGATCCATGTGCAGCCGTACCACAGGGGCGCGATCGGCGTCACGACACCCATGAAATAGGCGAATTTGGACCGGACCGGGGCGCTCGGCTCCGTCTCGTATTGCGCCACCGACGCGGCATAGGCCTGATCGACCAGGAAATAGGCGACGAAAGCTTTCTTCCAAAGGGGCAATGAATTCAGATGCGTGCTCAGCGATGCGGAATACAGCGCCATGCGCAAATTGACCGCCAGCGCGGTGAGGATGACGATGAACAGCGGGGCGTTGTCCAGCATCAATGTCACGGCGGTAAATTGCGATGCGCCCGCGATCACCAGTACGGTCATCACCATGGTTTCCAGCAGCGGCAGCCCGGCCTCGGTCGCGACAACGCCGAACAGCAGCGCGAACGGCGCAATGACCAGCGTGAAGGGTGCGCCGTCGCGCACGCCGCGCCAGAACCATGCCGAGGTGCCGGCTGGGATAGAAGATATCTCGGCCATAGAAACGCTCCTTTTCGGATCGTGCGGACTATTGGCGATCCGGGCGGTGAGGCCAAGACGGGAATTGTGTCCATAACGATCTGCAATCTGATGGGAGCGTATCGGTGTGGACATGATCGCGCAAAAGTTCCTATCTCGAACGATGAGTGATTTGGCACAGAATTCGGACGATCGTCGCGCGGTGGGTCTGATCCACGGGCTGGGCCGTGGTCCGGGCTCGATGACGCTGATGGCAAATCGGTTGGAGGCAGCAGGCTTTCGCACGTTCCTGATGCATTATCGCTCACGCCATGTCGTTCCGGCTGAGGCACAGGCCGATCTGGTCCAGCAACTGGACGCGCTGTCGCCGGGACCGTGTGATCTGGTGGGGCATTCGCTGGGCGGGGTGCTGGCGCTGCGGATCAAGATCGCGCAGCCCGACCGCATCGGACGGGTGGTGCAGTTGGGGCCGCCGAATCTGGGCTCGCCCATGGCCGCGTTCTTTCGCGATTATCGCTTGGTCGCGGATTTGATGGGCCCGGCGCTGGAACGGCTGGCCGCAGCCGATATGGGGCTGGATCATCTGCCGCCGGAGGTCGCGCGGGATCTGGGCATCATCGCCGGGTCCGCGCCGATCGGCCCGGTAAGTGGTTTCTGGGGGCTGGCGGAGCCGTCGGATGGCATGGTCCCGGTCAGCTCAGCACTGGGTATAGATCATGCGGATGCGCTGATTACGCGAACGGTGCACGGAATGCTGCCCCTGTCGATGGGCGCGGCGCGGCAGACGGCCGCGTTCCTGCGCGACGGACGCTTCGATACGGAGAAATCGGCATGAGCGACTACCTGATCTGCCCATCCCCGGACGATCTGACGCTGACGCGCGCGCTCAGCGGGCGCGACCATGAGGGGCGGGAGGTCGATCTGCGCGTGGTCGAGGAGCGGCCCCTGACGATCTATCTCAATTCGCAGGAGATCGTGACGGCAATGACCATCGGGGATCACCCGCGCTGGCTGGCCGTGGGATATCTGTCCAATCAGGGGATGCTGCTGCCCGACGACCGGATCACTGCCGTCGATTTTGACGAGGAAGTGGAAACCGTCGTCGTCCGCACCGCCCGCGCCACGGATTACGAGGACAAGCTCAAGCGCAAGACCCGGACCTCCGGCTGCGCGGTCGGCACAGTCTTTGGCGACATGATGGAGGGGCTGGAGGGCGTGCGTATGCCTGTGGCTGAACTGCGCACAAGCTGGCTCTACACGCTCGCCCATCGCATCAACACGACGCCCAGCCTGTATCTGGAGGCGGGCGCGATCCACGGAACCGTGCTGTGCCGTCAGGATCGGGCGCTGGTCTACATGGAGGATGTCGGTCGCCACAACGCGGTGGACAAGATCGCGGGCTGGATGCGGATGCAGGGCGCCGACCCGTCGGACAAGATCCTCTACACCACCGGACGTCTGACATCCGAGATGGTCATAAAGACTGCGCTGATGGGGATTCCCGTGCTGGTCAGCCGCTCCGGCTTCACCGCCTGGGGGGTGGAAATCGCGCGTCAGGTCGGACTGACTCTGATCGGGCGGATGCGGGGCAGGCGGTTCGTCTGCCTGGCGGGTGAGGATCGTCTGATCCGCGACGCAAACCCCGCCCATGTGGCCGACGAGCCGCGCAAATCCAAAGGGGCAAATCCGCAGGAAAGGGCACGTCATGAGCGAGGATAACTACCCCGCAGGCCGCGCGGCATGGCTGGCGCATCCGCTGTTTCTGACCTTCGTGGTGTTCGTCCTGTCCAGCATTATCGGTACGTTCATCAACCAGAGTATCCAGCGCAACGCCGACGCCCGCCGCAGCTATGATGACAGCCTGGTCCAGATCGCCGCGCGCTGGCAGGATGATGCATCGCACGCGAACCGCATCACGACCCTGATGTTCGAACGGGCGGCGATGACCGATCTGCTGCGCTCCGCGCTGCAACGGCAGGTCATGCACGAGGTGTTGGAGCGCAAAATCCTCTACGATGCGATCTATCAACGATGGAACACGCAGCTGCCGCAGATCCTCGTCACTCTGGACGGGTTCGATGCGGCGGAAGGACTGCGTTCCGAGCTTTCCGCCTCGTTCATCGGCGATTTCGCCAGCAAGTTCGCGCGGATCGACGGGTGCATCACGCTGGTGCACGACCGCTTCCTGTCGCGCGCGACGCAACATTCCTTCGCCTCCAGCCATCTAAGCTGCCCACCCGAGGCCGTGGCGGACCCGATGCGGTGGCTGCGGCTGGATGTGGACAAGATCAGAACCGGCGCCCGGCGGTTCGAGACGGAGCTGCTCACCCGGTTCGAGGCGCGTCGGCAGATCGAGCGGCGGGTGGCGGAATGCATCTTCGACCGACGGCCCTCCGTTTGGTCACGCATCATGATGAGCGAGGTTGAGCAGGATGAGGCTGACATCCTGCGTGCACGTGAATGTCAGGTGCAGGCGTGAACGTCGCGGGGATCATTCTGGCCGGGGGCCGCGCCACACGGATGGGGGGCGGCGACAAGGGGCTGCTCGATCTGGGGGGAAAACCCTTGCTGGCGCATGTTGTCGATCGCCTGTCGCCTCAGGTCACGGTGCTGGCCCTGAACGCCAACGGGGACCCGCGACGCTTCGCGCCGTTCGGCCTGCCGGTGGTGGCCGATGCTGATGACACCCGCGCAGGCCCCCTGGCCGGAGTTCTGGCCGGTATGGACTGGGCCGCCGCGCAAGGCTTCGATCTGATCGCGACGGCGGCGGCGGATACGCCGTTCTTCCCCTCCGGGCTGGTCACCGATCTGTGGGCCGGCATGACATCCGAGGGCAAATTTCTGGCCCGCGCCGAGACCGAGCGTCCGGGCGGAGGGTTCGACCGGCACCCGACCTTCGGCCTGTGGTCGGTCAGCCTGCGCGACGATTTGCGCCGCGCATTGAGCGATGGCACGCGTAAGGTGGTCGCGTGGACCGACCGCCACGGCTGCGCGCGTGTGGTGTTCGCGGGCGACGACCCGTTCTTCAACGTCAACACCCCCGACGATCTGCAACAGGCAAGGCGACGCATCGGATGAGGCTTTACGGTATCACGGGCTGGAAAAACTCCGGCAAGACGACACTGATGGAACGTCTGGTGGATGATATCACCGCGCGGGGATATTCCGTCTCGACCATCAAGCATGCGCACCATTCCTTTGACGTGGATCACCCCGGAAAGGACAGCTTCCGTCACCGCATGGCCGGCGCACGGCAGGTGCTGTTGGCGTCGCGCAATCGCTGGGCGCTGATGCACGAGCTGCGTGGCGCGCCCGAGCCTGCGCTGGATGAGTTGCTGCACCGTCTGAGCCCGGTCGATCTGGTCCTGATCGAGGGGTACAAGCGCGACCGTCATCACAAGATCGAGGCGCATCGCAACGCCACCGGCCAACCGCTGATCGCGCCGGATGACGACACGATCCGCGCGGTGGCAAGCGACAGCGCCCCGAAGCATCTGGCCGTTCCCGTGCTCGATCTGAACGACACACGGGCCATTGCCGCGTTCATCCTGCGCGAAGTCGGTCTGCACAAGGAGGAAGGCGGGGCATCATGATCTTCGACAGCGTCGTGGCGGTAGACTGGTCGGCACGCTCCACCCCGTCCCCTTCGGGGCCTTGCCGGGATGCTATCTGGATTGGTCGCACGTGCGATGGCGTGGATGAGGCTCCGCTCTACTGTCGCACACGGGCCGAGGCGATGGCGCAGTTGATGCGGATGGTGGAACGGGACCGGGCGGCCGGGCGCAGGGTGCTGATCGGCTTCGATTTCGCGTTTGGCTGGCCACAGGGCTTCGCCGCGGCGGTCACGGGACAGACGCGCGCGCTGGCCGTCTGGGATCATCTGGCAGCCCGGATCGTGGACGCCGCCGACAATGCCAACAACCGCTATGACGTGGCCGAAGCTCTGAACGCCGGACTGCCCCACGGGGGCCCGTTCTGGGCAAAATCGCATCGCGACCGCTGGGCCGCAATTCCCTATTCCGACACGCGCACAGACCACGGCCTGCCCGAACGCCGGATGGTCGAGGGGCGCGCCAAAGGCACGAAACCGGTCTGGCAGCTTGCCGGGGCAGGCAGCGTCGGATCGCAATCCCTGCTGGGTGTCGCGCGGCTGCACGCCTTGCGCAAGGCTATCCCAGCGCAGGTCTGGCCGTTCGACACAGGCGGCGCCGTGCCCGATGGCGAGGTGGTGCTGGCCGAGATTTATCCCGGTCTGTTCCGTGAGCAGATCGCCGCCTCAGGGGAAAGCGATGAAATCCCCGACCGTGCGCAGGTGCGAGTCACTGCGGCACATCTGGCCGGATTGGACCGGATGGGCGTTCTGGCAGATCTGATGGACATTCGCGTGCTGGGTGACGTGATCACGCAGGAGGAAGGTTGGATCCTCGGCGTTCCGGTCACGGGCACCGCGCCGCGTTTGCGCAACGATTGCTTCGCCTTGCCGCCGGGGGTCCACTGGACGCCTGTCGCCACCGCGCTCGATCGGTTGCGGAGGAGCCTTACAGCCGTGGTCGGCACGGAAACGGTTGCGTTGCGCAGTGCGGGCGGGCGTATTCTGGCGCAGGATGCCGCTGCCCGCCGCTCCAACCCGTCGGTGGCGAACGCGGCTGTGGACGGCTATGCCTTCGCATGGCGCGCGGGGGAAGGGGACGCGACGATCACGCTGCCGCTCACCCCATGGCGCGCTGCAGCCGGGGTGCCGTTCGCCGGTGTGGTTCCGCCCGATGCCGCGCTGCGGATCCTGACGGGCGCGGCCGTTCCCGAAGGATGCGATACCGTCATCATGGAGGAAGACACCAGCCGCACCGGCAGCACCATCTCGTTCGAGAGCGGGCTGCGTCCCGGTGCCAATGTGCGCCAAAGCGCGGAGGATTTCGCGCAGGGCAGCGTCCTTTTGCCTGCGGGGCACAGGCTGCGTGCGCCTGATCTGGCCCTGCTGGCGGCGGGTGGAGCGGGGCAGGTCGCGGTGCGACGCAAATTGCGGGTCGCCGTGCTGTCGACCGGGGACGAATTATCGGATCGCTGGCAGCCTGGCGATGCGACCCTGCCAGATGCCAACCGCCCCATGCTGATTGATCTGGTGCAACGCTGGAACATGGAAGCCGTGGATCTGGGCATCGCGGGTGATCGCCGCGAAGACGTGCGGGCGGCGCTGGACGCCGGTGCCGCGCAGGCCGATGCGATCTTGACCACGGGCGGTGCCTCCGCCGGGGATGAGGATCATGTTTCGGCAACCTTGCGCGCGGCAAATGCCCTGCAAACGTGGCGGATCGCGATAAAGCCCGGGCGTCCGCTGGCGCTGGGAGTGTGGGGCGGCGTTCCGGTTTTCGGCCTGCCGGGCAATCCGGTTGCCGCGCTGGTCTGCGCCGTGATCTTCGCCCGTCCGTCACTGCTGACACTGGCGGGCGCGGACTGGCCTGTATTGACGGGCACGACGTTGCCCGCTGCGTTCACCAAGCGCAAGAAGGCCGGGCGCCGAGAATTCCTGCGCGCGAGAGTGCGCGACGGTCGGGTCGAGGTCTACCCCTCCGAGGGATCGGGCCGAATCGCCGGGTTGAGCTGGGCCGAGGGGCTGTGTGAATTGCCAGACGGTGCGCTCGATATCGGCCCGGGCACACCCGTGACCTATCACGCATGGTCGTCGTTCGGGATTTGAGGTGGTGACACCGGCACGGTTGCCTGCGGCGCGGATATTTACGGAAAGTGAAAGGGTTTCCGGGTGCCAATCCGGCTGCTAAGGGATGGTTGAAAGGGGCCTCCCATGCTTCGAAATCCTGTGCTGCAACCTGCGGGTATCCGCACGGCGCTGACATATGCCGCGATTTTCGCCGCCCTGGGCGCGCACCTGCCGTTCTGGCCGCTATGGCTGTCGGATTGGGGATTGAGCGAGGCGGAGATCGGCACCTTTACCGCCGCCGGCATGGTCATTCGCGTCGTAGCCGGTTTGACGGTGCCCGCGCTGGCGGATCGGATCGACAATCGCAGGCTGGTTCTGGCCGTTGTCGCGGCGTTCGGTGCCCTGATCTTCGCGGTGCATGGCTTGCTCGCTGACAAGGCGGTACTGTTGCTGGCCACGTTGTGCAGCGGCATCGTCTTCGCTGGGATGATCCCGATTGCCGATGCGCTGGGCGGGGCGGCGGCGCGCACGGCAGGATTCGCCTATGCGCCGGCCCGGTCCCTGGGGTCGTTCGCCTTTCTGGTTGCCAGCCTCGGCGTCGGCTGGCTGGTCGGGCGATATGGCATCGGGGTCGCGCAATGGTGGATCGTGGCGAGCCTGGCCCTGACGATCTGGTTCGGCGCGACTCATCCCGGCGGGGGCAAGGTGCGCCAGTCCACGCCGCCACGGCTGAGCGATCTGGGACGCTTGCTGAGCGAGAAGCGGTTTCTGGTTTTCCTCGCGGCAATCGGGTTCGCACAGTCCAGCCATGCGGTGCTCTATGTCTATGGTTCACTGCATTGGCGCGCGCTGGGGGTGGAGGAGGCCGTGATCGGTCAACTTTGGGCCTTTGGCGTCGCGGTCGAGACGGCGTTGATGCTGTTCGTGGGCACCTGGCTGATCGCCCGTTTCGGCGCTGTGGGGGCTATCGCTATCAGCGCATGTGCCGGCATCGTGCGGTGGGGAATCATGATGACCGATCCGACCGGGGTGGCGCTGTGGGTGACGCAATCACTGCATGCGCTGACCTTCGCGGCGGGTCATCTGGGGGGGATCGCGTTCATAGGGGCGGCAGTGCCAGAGCGTCTGGCCGCCTCGGCGCAGGGCATGTTTTCCTCCGTCATCGGCGGCGTGCTGTTCGCCATTGCGATGGCCATCGCGGCGCTGGTCTATCCGTACGCGGGCGGGGCAACCTACGGGGTGGCGTTGGCGATGTCGCTGACAGGACTGGTTTTCGCGCTGTGGTTGCGCCGTATCTGGAGCGGTGAGCAGACGCTGGAGTGAGTTATTCCAGCGCCCCCGTGACCGTGGCCAGCAACATGAAGGCCCGTCCCGTCCGAGTATCCGCCAGCCGCGCGATCTGCGTGTCGTCGTCCATGCGTGCGCACAGTGATTTCAGCAACAGATCGAAATGCCGGATGAAGTGCAGCGCGGCGTCGCGCATCACGTCGTCCGAGCGCATCCGGCCCCGCGTCAGCGACAGCGCCGTCTGGTCGTCTATCGCGGCGAGGCCCGAGGTCACATCGCCACGCTCCCCCTCGGCGAAGCGTCGCCACAATGCCGGGTCGATGGCAATCGGATCGAGGTCATCCATGTAGATGCCGTCCTGCGACAGCAGGTTGAGCACATCCTCCGCTGCGCGCAGGACCTGTGCGACCTGTCTGTCGCGGTTGGCCCGGTGCATGGCGCGGAATCCCGCCGTATCATCCTGATCCTGCGGAAAGTTCAGCGCGCGGACCAGATCGGCCCATGCGGGCGGCTCATCCGAGGGGGCGGCCTCTTCGTTCAGGGGCAGGGAGGGTTGGCCGATTTCACGCTTGGGCGCGACCATAGGCTTCGGGCGCGGGACCGGGCGCACGCTGGCCGCGCGGGCCGAGTTTTCCGCGACCTCGGCCAGAACCGTCCTGTCTGCCGCGCGCCCTTCGAGCAGGGAGAGCAGCGCCCGGTCGCTGACCTGCTGGCGCGCGGTCAGTTTCTGGAACATCGCGTCTATTTCCGACCGGCTGAGATTTGCGGTGTTGCGCGGCTGGCTGGACACCGTTTGCGCCAGATCGGAAACTTGTGCCCGCGTCTCACCCAGACGTTCGATGACATAGGCAAGCAATCCGATCAGCAGGGACGGCACAATTGCCGCCATGAAGGCGAACAGCCCCGACCCCTGACCGCTTTCTGTCGTGATCCACCATGCCGCGATCAACGCGAGCCAGCAGAAAATTGCGGCGCCCGCGATGGGCCAACCCTTCCAGACGCTCTGCATCCGGTTACTCCACTACTTGAATTGCACTCTACTTGAATTCGATCTTCAGCACCTCGTAGCTGCGCGTGCCGCCGGGCGTGCGCACATCGACGCTGTCACCCTCTTCCTTGCCGATCAGGGCCCGCGCGATGGGAGAGCGCATGTTGAGCAGACCGTTTTCGATATCGGCCTCCTGCTCACCCACGATCTGATAGACCTTTTCCTCGTCGGTATCCTCATCCACGATCGTGACCGTGGCACCGAACTTGATCGCGCCGGTCATTTTCGAGACCTTGATGACCTCGGCGCGGGAAATCACGCTTTCCAGCTCCTTGACGCGCCCTTCGATGAAGGACTGCTTCTCACGGGCGGCGTGGTATTCGGCGTTTTCGGATAGATCGCCATGCTCACGGGCCTCCGCGATCGCCTTGATAACGGCGGGGCGTTCCTCAAGCTTGAGCTTCTTGAGTTCGGCGTCCAGTTTCGCAAAACCCCGCTCGGTCAGGGGAACCTTCTCCATCGTTCGTCTCCGTCATTCGGTGGCGGACCACGCCGCGCGAAATACAAAAAAAGGGCCGCACTCGATTGGCACGGCCTGTCAATTGACGATAGGTTCGCAGCTGGTGAGTTGCAAGGGAACCCGAGGTGTGCGGCAACTGAGAACGGCTGAAACCGGGCCTGCGCGAACAGGGCCTGCGCGGGCAGCGGGTGAGAGGTCGCCGCGCGCGGCGCTGTCGGGTCCGATCCTGTTCAATCTGGCATTCGGCATCTATCTGCTGGCCACGGTGGTGATGACGCAATTGCTGGGTGAGCCGCACGGCGTCGTCGAAATGGCGATGCGGGGGACGCGGGACGCCGTGTTGGTCCTCGTCCTGCTGGGGCTGAGCCTGTTCGTGACGTTCTACGGACTGTGGCGCGGCGCGGCCCAGGGGCTGGCCACGCGGCTGCTGGCAGCGATTCTGATCGGCTGCGGTCTGTACCTGTACCTCCTGCCGGCCTTTGCCGTGGTCAAGGGCATGGTGTCTTTACCCTTCGGCTTCTGGGCCGATCCGTGGCTGGCGCGGCTGGATCATGCGCTGCATGGCGGGCAGGACGCATGGCGTCTGTACTGGCCCCTGGTCGAGGTCGTTCCCCCCAGGCTCGCCTTTATCGGCTACAATTACGGCTGGGCCGTCATATCCATGGTGTTGCCGGTTCTGGTGGCTGCGTTGGATACCGATACGGCACGGCGTGATCGAATGCTGATCGTCTATGTCTTCGTCTGGATCGGATTGGGCAATATCGCGGCGACAGCGTTCGCATCCGTCGGTCCGGTATATTACGAATCATTGAGCGGCATTCCCCGATATGCCGAATACATGCAGCACCGGGAGGGCCTGCTGCCGCCCGATCATGCCGTGCGGGTCTTGCAGGACTTGCTGTGGGCGAACGTCGACCTGCGGCAGGGTCGGCTGGGTCTTGGCATATCGGCGTTTCCCTCGGTACATGTCGGCATTGCGGCGCTGGTGATGGTATACCTGATGTCGCTGGGGCGCCTTGCCGGGGTGTTGGGGATCGGGTTCTGTGTACTGACGCAGTGGAGCAGCGTGATCTATGGCTGGCACTATGCCATTGATGGATACGCCTCTATCATATCGGTGGTCGCAGTCTGGATCGGTGCGGGATGGTTGACGAAAAATCCCGCCAGAACAGGGCAGAAGATGCAAGAGATGCCACCTGATACACGTGCATACGATTGACACGGCAATGCCCGGCCCCATACCTGTCACGAAATGAAATTGCCCGGACCCATGCAAAGGAAGCCGAAATATGTCTGAAGTCGAACGTGAAGCCATGGAATACGATGTCGTCATCGTCGGTGCGGGGCCTGCTGGCCTGTCGGCTGCGATCCGGCTGAAACAACTCGACGCTGACATGAACGTCGTCGTCCTGGAGAAGGGATCCGAGGTCGGGGCGCACATCCTGTCCGGTGCTGTGCTGGATCCCATCGGCCTGGACGCGCTGATTCCCGATTGGCGTGAGAAGGGGGCCCCCGTCACGACCGAAGTGACCGAGGATCGCTTCCTCGTCCTCGCCCCGAACGGATCGGTCAAGATCCCGAACTTTCCGATGCCGCCGCTGTTGAACAACCATGGCAACTACGTCGTATCAATGGGCAATGTCTGCCGCTGGATGGCCGAGCAGGCCGAGGCGCTGGGCGTCGAGATCTTTCCCGGCATGTCCTGCTCCGAGCTGGTCTACGGCGACAACGGAGAGGTCAAGGGCGTCGTCGCGGGCGAATTCGGCATCGAGAAGGACGGCACCAAGGGCGCGGGTTACGAGCCGGGAATGGAATTGCACGGCAAGTACGTCTTCCTGGCCGAGGGCGTGCGTGGTTCGTTGAGCAAGATGGCCATCGCGCGCTACGGCCTCGACGCGGATTGCGATGTCCAGAAATACGGACTGGGCATCAAGGAGGTTTGGGATATCAAGCCCGAGCATCACAAGCTGGGGCAGGTCACGCACACCATGGGCTGGCCGCTGGGCAAGAATGCGGGCGGCGGTTCGTTCCTGTATCACGCTGAAAACAATCAGGTCTACGTTGGTTTCGTGACGCACTTGAATTACAAGAACCCCTACCTGTCGCCCTATCAGGAGTTTCAGCGGTTCAAGCATCACCCCGACATCGCGCCCGTGTTCGAGGGGGGCAAGCGGGTCGCCTATGGCGCGCGCGCGATCACCGAGGGCGGGTTCCAGTCCATCCCCAAGATGGCGTTCCCGGGCGGCGCGCTGCTGGGCTGTTCCGCCGGCCTCGTCAATGTGCCGCGGATCAAGGGCAACCACAACGCGATGCTGTCGGGCAAGGCTGCGGCTGAGGCTGCGCATGCCGCCCTCGCGGCAGGTCGTCAGTCGGATGAGTTGTCCGACTACACCGAGGAGGTCAAGACCGGCGCCATCGGCAAGGATCTGATCAAGGTGCGCAACGTCAAACCGTTGTGGTCCCGCTATGGTCTGATCGCCTCGATGGTTGTGGGCGGCCTCGACATGTGGTGGGCGTCGCTGTTCGGCAAGCCGCTGCTGGGCACGCTGAAGCACGGCAAGACCGATGCGGAAAGCACCGAACCCGCCCGGCGTCACCAGCCCATCGACTATCCCAAGGCGGACGGGAAGCTCAGCTTCGATCGGCTGACCAACGTGTCCTTTTCGGGCACCAATCATGCCGAGGACCAACCGACGCACCTCAAGCTGAAGGATGCGGATCTGCCCACGCATGTGAACCTGCCGAAATATGCCGGACCTTCGCAGCGTTACTGCCCTGCGGGCGTTTACGAATTCGTCGGTGAGGAAGGTGAGAAATCGTTCCAGATCAACGGTCAGAACTGCGTCCACTGCAAGACATGCGACATCAAGGATCCGCTTCAGAACATCGTCTGGACGGTTCCGCAGGGCGGCGACGGGCCGAACTATCCGAACATGTAAGCGGTTGAGAACTTGCGGGCGTGCGTTGCGACGCGCGCCCGACCCCGCAATCCTGCCACGATCCTGCCACGGGCCGGTTCGGGTCGTGTCGCGTTGCCCTCCTCCGGTCGGATGCCTAGGGTGTGCAAAACGAGAATTCCGAGGTTTGCCCATGCCCGTCCGCTCCCTTTTCGCATTCGCGACAGCTCTGTCTGTGCTGCTGCCCACAATGGTCGAGGCACGCAGTCTGTCCGGATCCTATCTGGCGGCCGCGCAGGCGGAGCTGCGCGACGATCATGTGAACGCGGCGCTCTACTACACCCGTGCCTTGGGCTATGACGGTGAAGACACGCAATTGCTGCAACGTGCGATGCAGGCGCAAGTCTCCGCCGGGCGGGTCGGGGTCGCGGCCAGCATCGCGGAACGGCTGCTGGCGCTGAATTCCGAGAACCAGTTCGCGACCCTCGTCGCGATCACGCATGATATCCGTCGCGACGATCCGGCCCGTGCACTGGCGCGGCTGGATCAGGGTGAACAGGGCATGACGCCCCTGTTGGCGGAGCTGTTGCGCGGCTGGCTGATGATGTCGCTGGGGGATGAGGCCGCGGCGCTGGACTTGTTCGACGCGGTTTCGGGCAATGAGACCTACGAGGTCTTCGCGGCCTTTCACTCCGCGCTGGCGTTGGCGCTGACCGGGCAGGTCGAGGCCGCATCGCGCAGGATGGAGGGGGGCGATGCCGGTCCGGTCCGTCTGAACCGCCGGTCCACTCAGGCGCGCATCCAGTTGCTGGCCGCCACCGGGCAGAAGGAAACGGCGCTGGCGGTTGCGGACGATGTGCTGGCCACAGGCTTCGGTGATCGCACGTTCGAGGTGCTGCGCACCCGGATCGAACAGGACGATTCCGTGCAGTTCGATCTGGTGCAGATCCCGGATGACGGCATCGCGGAGGTTCTGTTCGACCTCGCCTCCGTTCTGGGGGAGGAAGGCGCTGATGTCGCATTGATCTACAGCCGCCTTGCCGCGCATATTCAGCCGGACTTCGCCGAGGCGCAGCTATTGGTGGCCACCGTGCTGAACGAGCAGGGGCAGTATACGCTGGCAACCGATGCGTTCGATGCGGTGCCCAGCACTTCCCCCCAATTCGTGGAGGCGGAACTGGGCCGCATGCAAGCCCTTGCCAATGACGGGCGTCAGGACGACGCAATCGCTGTTCTGGCCGGTCTGACGCGTGCCTATCCCGACAGCATGCGCCTGCACTATCTGCACGGCGATACTCTGCGCCGCGCCGACCGCCCGGCTGAGGCGATAGAGGCCTTCGACATGGCTGTGTCACTGCTGGGGGAGCCGTCGGCACAGCACTGGCTGGTCTATTATCAACGTGCGGTGGCGCATCACAATGCGGACAACTGGACGGCGGCGGAGGCTGATCTGCGCCGGGCGCTGGAACTGGAACCGGACAACGCGCTGGTTCTGAACTATCTGGGCTATTCGCTGGTCGAGGAGAAGCGCGATCTGGATGCGGCGTTGGAGATGATCCGCCGTGCCGTCGATCAGCGCCCCTATGACGGCTACATCACCGATTCCCTTGGCTGGGTTCTGTACCGCCTCGGGCGTTTCGAGGAGGCGATCGAGCCGATGGAACGTGCGGTGGAACTGGCGCCCGTCGATCCGATCATCAACGACCATCTGGGCGATGTCTACTGGGCCGTAGGACGCAAGCGCGAGGCTGAATTTCAGTGGAAACGCGCCCTGTCCTTCGAGCCGGAGCCTGAGGAAGAGACCCGCATCCGCCTGAAGCTTGACATCGGTCTGGACGCGGTTCTGGCGCAGGAGGCTGCGGACTGAGGTGGTAGACGCGCCGATACGGGAGCTCGCCCGGGCCAAGATCAACCTGACCCTGCACGTGACAGGACGCAGGCCCGACGGGCTGCATATGCTCGATTCGCTGGTGGTCTTCGCTGATCTTGGAGACGTGGTGGAGGTGGAGGCCGGATCAAGGCTGTCCCTGGTCATCGACGGCCCCTTCGGCAGCGGAATCGGCGCTACGCCCGACAATCTGGTGTTGCGCGCGGCACGGCATTTGGGTGTAAGCGGGGCGCTGCGTCTGACCAAGGCATTGCCGGTCTCATCCGGTATCGGGGGCGGCTCGGCTGACGCTGCGGCGACGATCCGCGCAATGTCCCGGTTGCACGGCCTGACCCTGCCTGCCGCTGCCGATCTGACGACGCTGGGTGCCGATGTGCCGGTATGTCTGGCATCGGTCCCGACCCGGATGCGCGGCATAGGGGAGGTGTTACGGCCGGTGCCGACGTTGCCTGCCGCGTGGCTGGTTCTGGTCAATCCGGGTGTCGGCATGGCGACCCCTGCGGTTTTCGCGCGCCTGGATCATGCCGACAATGCGCCGATGGACATGCCTGACAGCTTCGGTGACTTTGATGGCTTTGTGAAATGGCTCACCCGGCAACGCAATGATCTGCAATTCCCGGCCGAGCAGTTGTCGCCGGTGATCGGTGAGGTGCTCACAGCCCTGCACCATGGCACTCCGTTCGCGCGGATGTCAGGCTCGGGCGCGACATGTTTTGGTCTTTATGCGGAGCAGGCTGCGGCGCTGAGCGCGGCGGACAGGCTGCGCGATGCCCATCCCGGCTGGTGGGTCGCGGCGGCGCCAGTCGGACGTTAGGCCAGCCCGCCTTCAGCGCAGGCGCGACACCACGAAATCCGCCAGATCGTGCAGTTCCGCGCGGATCGGCGTATCGGGCAGAATCTCCAGTTCCGTCTGCGCCTTTGCCACATAGTCGAACGCGGTGGCGCGCACCGTTTCCAGAATGTCGTGCCGGGCGAAGATGCCGAGCGCGATGTCCAGATCACCCTCCTGATACCGGCCCCGCCCGATCAGACGTTCCCAGAAGCTACGCTCCTGCGCGTCAGAGGCCGCGATGGCACGGATGACGGGCAGGGTCAGCTTGCCCTCACGCAGGTCATCTCCTGTGTTCTTGCCGATATCGTCGCCGGTCAGATCCAGCAGATCGTCGGCGATCTGGAACGCGATGCCCAACGCGTCGCCATAATTGCACAGGGCCGTGATGTCCCGCTCGGACGCGCCGGCGACCAGACCGCCCACCTGGGTCGCGGCGGCGAACAGAGCGGCCGTCTTGCCGCGGACAACGCGGATATAGGTCTCTTCCGGCGTGGCGAGGTTGCGCGCGACGGACAATTGCAGGACCTCGCCCTCGGCGATCACGGCGGCTGCGTTGGCCAGAATGTCGAGCACGCGCAGGCTGCCCGCCTCGACCATCAACTGAAACGAGCGTGCGAACAGATAATCGCCCACCAGAACGCTGGACTGATTGTCCCATAGCAGGTTGGCGGTCGGACGCCCGCGCCGCTGATCGCTTTCGTCCACAACGTCGTCGTGCAGCAGGGTGGCGGTGTGGATGAACTCCACCGTCGCCGCCAGCTTCACGTCATGCTCACCGTCATAGCCGTACAGCCCTGCCGCCGCGAGGGTCAGCAGCGGGCGTATCCGCTTGCCGCCCGCGCCGATAAGGTGGGCCGTCACCTCGGGGATGCGGGGGGCGTTCTCGCTCTCCATCCGGGTGGCGATCAGGTGGTTCACCGCATTCATGCGCGTCTCGAGCAGAGATTGAAGGCGTATAATCGGAGAGGTCAATTCACTATCCTTGCTCGTACCGGCCCCTGGGGGGACTCGACGGTTTGTGGGGCACCGGCTACACCCGGCACATGGAAGAAATACTGCGCACCAACGATCCGGTCACACTCAGCTTTGCCGAAGCATTGCTACGTAGTGAACAGATAGAGACGTTCGTCATGGACGTCCATATGAGCGTGCTGGAAGGTTCGATCGGTGTGCTGCCACGACGCATGTCAGTCGCGCGCGCTGACGCCTTTCGCGCCCGTGCGATCCTGCGCGACAATGACGTCGAAGTGAGTGAGCGCAGGTGAGCTTTGCCCAAACGGATCTGACCCATGATGCGTTTCTGGGTGGTCGCGTGCATATCTGGCAACCGCGAAAGGGATACCGCGCCGCCACCGATCCCGTCTGGCTGGCAGCGGCCTGTCCTGCGGTTTCGGGGCAGAGTGTGCTGGAACTGGGCTGCGGTGCGGGCACGGCGCTGGCCTGTCTGAACGCGCGCGTGGCGGGGCTGGATCTGGCCGGTATCGAGATGCAGCCCGACTACGCCGAACTGGCGCGGCGCAACCTGCCCCAAGCCGCGCGTGTGTTGGAGGGGGACCTGTCGCGAATGCCGCCGGAATTGCGGGCCCGACGATTCGATCATGTTATCGCCAACCCGCCCTTTTACGGCGCACATCAGGGGATTCGGCCCAACGATCCGGGGCGCGGAACGGCACATGTCGAGGATACGCCCCTGGCTACATGGATCGATTCGGGCCTGCGGCGCCTGCGAGATCGTGGAACCTTCACCATGATCAACCGCACCGACCGGTTGGCCGATATTCTGACACCTCTGCAAGGTCGCACGGGCGGCGTGTTGATCCTGCCATTGGCCGCGCGGGCAGGGCGGGCGGCGGAGCGGGTTATCGTGCAGGCCATCAAGGGCGCACGCGCACCCCTGAAGCTGTTGCCACCTATGGTTGTGCACGAGGGCGATTCGCATCCGGGGGACGTTTCGCATTTCAGCGCACTGGCGTCCGGGGTGCTGCGCGAAGGGGCCAGCCTTTCGCTCGCCGCAATATAAGTAAAATTGCGCAAAAAACCAGACATGACAGTTATATGAATATGTGGCGAAATACTCGGACTGTCATCTGGATGGAAGGAGTACCCCAGGAATGAGCGTTACCTCACATGTCAGCGCACTTCAGAAGAAGCATCAAATCCTGTCCCAGACCATTGAAACGGAGCAACGCAGCCCAGCCTCCGACAATCTTCAGATTGCCGAGATGAAGCGGGAGAAGCTGCGACTGAAGGAGGAAATCAGCCGGCTCCGCTCCTAGATTTTCCTGATCCGGCGCGGGCGGCGATGACCGCCCCGCCGGTGATCAGAATTGCAGATGCGGCCAGCGTCCACGTCAACGGCGCAAATCCGGTTGCAATCAGAAGTAGAGTGGACAGTAGCGGCGCTGCATAGGACACCGTTCCGAGAAGCTGGATATCCCCATGCTTCACCCCGATATCCCACAGATAGAACGCGGCACCGACAGGGCCGAGACCCAGCATCACCAGCCCCAGCCAACCGCTTGGCTGCGAGGGCCAGACCGTTTCCTCCAACAGCAGATGCGCCCCGGTCGAGAGTGCTGCCGTCACCAGACAAAACAATGCGACGCTTTGCGTGGGGGCGCTGCCGAAACGGCGCGACAATACGGAATAGCCGGACCACAGCACCGCGCACAGGATCGCGGCTGCGTATCCCAAGGCATATTCGCCGGAAAAGCTGAGGTCCGCATCGGCCAGAATCAGCATGGCCCCCATGAACGCGACCAAGGCGCCGATGATGTGCCCGCGGCGCAAGGTCTCTCCGGGCAGCAATCCCGAAAACAGCACGATCAGCAGGGGCCACAGATAGGCGATCAGCCCAGCCTCCGCCGGTGGTGCGTTTTGCAGGGCGGTGAAGTAGAAAAAATGATAGCCGAACAGCCCGCCGATACCCAGCATCCAGACCCGCCATCCCAGCCCGCGTATCGCGCCGAAGCCCCGTCCCAGAGCGGTCCAGATCACACCGATCGCGCCGCCGATCGCAAAGCAGAACGCGGTTAACTGGAATGGCGGCACGTCACCCGCCAGAACCGCCAAGAGCGCCAGCGTTGCCCATAAACCAACCGCGCCCGCGCCGATGAGAGTGGGATTCATGCCGCGCGCCGTGCGGCTGCCTCCCGCATGAAGCGGACCATCCAGCGCGCCCAGTCCACATTATGCACCGGTTGGTCGAGCGTCCTCAGCGCGGCGGTGCCGACATCTTCCGGGACCGCATCGCCAATCCGGCTCAAGATGATTTCGCGCACGAAGTCCGCGTCGAATTCGGGATGCGGCTGCACGCTGATGGCAATGGGGGCATCGGCGTCTCCATAGGCGAGGGCCGCGTAGTTACAGAATTCGGACCGTGCCAGAACCACGGTTTCGGGCGGCAATTCGACGATCTGATCCTGATGCACGGCACGTGTCGAGAATGTATCGCCGGCCGTCTCCATCCAATCGGGGCGGGTCGTGATCTGATAGGTATGCACGCCCAGCCCCCAGCCTTTGCTGGATTTCTCGACCTTTCCGCCCATCGCCTCCGCCAGAAGCTGATGGCCAAAGCAGACGCCCACAACGGGAACCCGCCGGGCAAGGCAATCGCGCAGAAACGACTTGAGCGGTTCCATCCACGGCAACGGATCGTAAACACCGTGGCGCGAGCCGGTGATAAGCCACGCATCGGCCTGTTCTGGATCGTCGGGCATGACACCGCGCACGACGCTGAAGGTCTGGTAGGTCAGATCACCATCCGCCGCGTCGAGCAGACGGCGAAACATCGGCGGATAGGAGCCGTGCTTGTCCGCCATATCACCTGAGACTTCACCCGTCTCCAGAATGCCGATGCGCATCGTTCGTCTCCTCCGAATCGAGCGGACGATAGGCCTGTGTGCTCGCCGCGCCAAGGGTGAGAATCACCGCAATGTCACGATTTCACGATCCTGCATCAGTGCCACGTTCGTCGCCGTGGCGATGCGCCTGGCCGCAGCGTGGTGTGAACGACAAACGGCCCGCAGGGGTGCTGCGGGCCGTTTGCAAGATTCGAGGTCAGATCACCTCAGGTGAAGTACTGCCCACCATTCGCAGTGATGGTGGAGCCGGTGATGAAGCCCGCATCGTCAGCGGTGAGGAACGCCACGCAACGCGCGATCTCCTCCGGCTCACCCAGACGACCGACGGGGATCTGGCCGATGATGCTTTCACGCACTTTCTCGGGCACGGCCATGACCATGTCGGTGCCGACATAGCCGGGGGCCACGACGTTCACGGTAATGCCCGCACGTGCGCCCTCCTGGGCCAGCGACTTGGTAAAGCCGATATCGCCTGCCTTGGAGGCAGCATAGTTCGCCTGCGCGAACTGACCCTTCTGACCGTTGATGGAGGAAATCGTGACGATGCGGCCGAACTTGCGCTCACGCATTCCCGGCCAGACATTGTGCGTCATGTTGAACACGCCGGTCAGGTTGGTGTCGATGACCTCATGCCACTGCTGCGGCGTCATCTTGTGAAACGGCGCGTCACGGGTGATGCCGGCATTGTTGACCAGAATATCCACCGGGCCGAGATCGGATTCGATCTGGGCGATGCCGTCCTTGCACGCGTCATAGTCACCGACGGACCACTTGTAGGTCTTGATGCCGGTTTCCTTGGTGAAGGCCGCTGCGGCCTCGTCGTTGCCGCCATAGGTCGCTGCGACCTCGCATCCGGCCGTCTTCAGCGCCTTGGAGATTGCCGCTCCGATCCCGCGGGAGCCACCCGTGACCACTGCCACTCTTGCCATTATGTTTCCTCTCGATTTTTTTGGATTGGGGGGAGGTACCGTTCGGACCCTCCCCGATTGAAACTCAGTCGCGCTCGACACACATGGCGACACCCATGCCGCCGCCGATGCACAGGGTCGCCAGACCCTTCTTGGCGTCACGTCGCTGCATTTCGAACAGCAGCGTATTGAGCACACGGCAGCCCGACGCGCCGATCGGGTGCCCGATGGCGATCGCGCCGCCGTTCACATTCACGATCTCGGGATCCCAGCCCATTTCCTTGTTCACAGCGCAGGCCTGCGCCGCGAAGGCCTCGTTCGCCTCGATCAAATCGAGGTCGGAGGCGGACCAGCCGGCCTTTTCCAATGCCTTGCGGCTGGCATAGACGGGGCCGACCCCCATGATCGAGGGATCCAGACCGGCTGTGGCATAGGACGCAATGCGGGCGAGGGGCTGGATGCCGCGCCGTTCGGCGTTCTCCGCGCTCATCAGCAGCGTCGCCGCCGCGCCGTCGTTCAGGCCGGAGGCATTGGCCGCCGTAACGGACCCATCCTTGGTGAAGGCGGGGCGCAGTTTTTGCATCGCCTCCATCGTGGCGCCGTGGCGGATATACTCATCCTTGTCGACAATCGTGTCGCCCTTGCGGCCCTTCACGGTGAAGGGGATGATCTCATCGTCGAACTTGCCGGCCTTCTGTGCGGCCTCTGCCTTGTTTTGCGAGGCTACGGCGAACTCATCCTGCTGATCGCGGCTGATCTGCCACTGGTTCGCCACGTTTTCAGCGGTCTGACCCATGTGATAGCCATTGAAGGCGTCCCACAGCCCGTCGCGGATCATCGTGTCGATGAACTTGGTATCGCCCATCTTGGTGCCTGAACGCAGATGGGATGCGTGCGGTGCCAGGCTCATGCTTTCCTGACCGCCCGCGATCACCACGTCGGCATCGCCCAGTTGCACATGCTGCGCACCAAGTGCGACCGCCCGCAAGCCAGAACCGCAAACCTGATTGATGCCCCAGGCGGAGCTTTCCTTGGGCAATCCGGCGTTGATATGCGCCTGCCTGGCAGGGTTCTGACCCTGCGCCGCGGTCAGAACCTGCCCCAGGATGGTTTCGGAGACCTCGCTCGCGTCGACACCCGCGCGTTCCAGAACGCCGCGAATGACGGCGGCACCCAGATCGTGCGCGGGGGTGTTGGCAAATGCACCGTTGAACGAGCCGACAGCGGTACGCCCGGCTGCGGCGATGACGACATTAGTCATGTAACTCTCCCAATCCCAGTATCATGCAACGCAGCGTAAAAGCAGCTTCTGCCGTTTGCACCCACGAATCTCTACGACTTTAGATCCCTTTCAGGAAATTTTTTAAGGGTTCATGGACGGATTGCGCAACTTTCGAACCGACAATCATGCCCACATGGCCGGTTTCGGGCTTGAGAATACGCGCCTGAGGGATCTGCTGCGGCAGCGCTTCGGCGTTTTGCGGGGGCGCGATCAGGTCGTTCGCGGCACAGAAGCTCAACGTGGGGCAAGCAATGTCCGCAGGCCTGACCGGTCCCCCCATCAACGACCACTGACCATCGGCCAACATGTTGGTCACGTGCCAGTCGAGGAGGACTTCCTCCGCCACGCGGGGGGCGACCGTGACGGGATCGTTCAGCCAATCCTCGACCGCAACAAACAGGCCCGCCTCGGACGAGCCTTGATTCATCCGGGCGAAACTTGCGAATTTGCGGCGCGCCAATCCAGGGTCGAGCGTTGCGAACAGTGCCTGCATCAGGTCAGACGGAACCACCCCGAAAACCTGCGCCGCCGTGCGGAAAAAGGCCCGCAACGTCGCGATCTGGGGGCGGGCGGTATCCTGCATCATCCGCACCATCGCAGAGGCCGCCGCACAATTCCACGGTGTGCCAAGGGTCACGAGCGCGCGCACGTCGCCGGATCGTCGCACGGCCGCCGCGACCGCCAGCGCCCCGCCCATGCAATATCCGATCACCGGAACCGGGCCGCCTGCCAGAACCCGGGATATGGCCAGCGCGGGGCGCAGCCGCGTATCGGCATAATCGTTGAGGGACAGGGTTTTCTCGACCTCTGCCGGTACGCCCCAATCGAGCAATAATGGCCGGTAGCCGTCCTGGACCAGAGCGCGCAGGAAGGACCGTTCCGGCGTGATATCCAGAATGTAGGACCGGTTGATCAGCGAGGGTACGACCAATACCGGCTTGCCCCGACCGTTGCCGTAATCGCGCAGTGTGGTTGCACCCTCCGACCACAAAACCGCCGTCTCATCGTCGGGTCGGCGCCAGGGGGCCGCCCGCCACATCTCGATCCCGCGCAGCATCGCGTCCAGCCGGTCCATTTGCATATCCAGAGGCACGCCCGGTTGCACGATGGATTGGGCAAGGTGCAGCGGCAATGGCACCGGCGCCGCCGCGCGGAAGTCCGGAGGCGTTCCGGCGGACGGGTTTCGAGCAGGTTCGGCGCTATGTGACATCGACGCGCTCATAGCACGACAGCACGACAGCGCGCGTGCGAAATATGCGTTGCGATGCGAGGGTGCGGCGCACTATGGTTTTCTAACGGCACCTAAGACCGCACCGGGGAGCGATACGATGGCGAACAAGAACGTTGATCCGGACCAGCCGATCATCATCAAGAAATACGCCAACCGGCGGCTCTATAACACATCGAAATCCAGCTATGTGACGCTGGAACATCTGGCGCAGATGGTGCGTGACGGTGAGGATTTCGTGGTGAACGATGCGAAATCCGGGGACGACATCACGCGATCCGTCCTGACGCAGATCATATTCGAAGAAGAAGCGAAGGGGCAGAACATGCTGCCGACCAATTTCCTGCGCCAGTTGATTCGCCTGTACGGCGACACGCTTCAGGGGTTCGTTCCGGGCTATCTTGACGCGTCGATGGACACTTTTTCGCGAAATCAGGAAAACATGCGCGCCCAGGTCCGCACGGCGTTCGAGGCGAACCCCGCCATCGCGAATTTCGAGGCGATGACGCGTTCCAACATGGAATGGTTCGAGAATACCATGCGCATGTTCACCCCCTTTGCCACTGCGGTGGCACCTGCACCCGATACCGCCGACTCGCCCACGGAGAAGGCGAAGGATGTGGAGCTGGACGATCTCAAGAGCCAGCTTGCCAAGATGCAGGAGCAGTTGTCCGAGTTGGTCCGAAAATCCTGATTACATCGCGGCTTGCGCGATATTCGTCGTGATCCAGTCCGGGTGTTGCCGGGCCGGGGCGAACAGGTGACCTTGCAGGAAATCGACGCCCAGATCGGTCAGGCACTGCGCCTGTTCCGGCGTTTCGACGAACTCCGCCACGGTGAACATCTCGAAATGACGGGCAATATCGACCAGCGCCTTGATCAGGCAGCGGTTGTCGGCATCATTTTCGATCCCGCGTGAGAAGAAGCCGTCGATCTTGACCCCATCCAGTGCCAGATCGCGGAATTGGCGAAAGGCCGTATGGCCCGCACCGAAATCGTCCAGCACGACCGTAACGCCCAGGGCCCGCACCGTGCGTGTGAACGGAACGGTTATCTCGGGGTCCGCCACCGCCAGTTCGGTCATTTCCACGATCAGGCGGTCGGTCAGATGGGGACGGTCCGCCACCTCACGCTGAAGCAGGTTGATCCAGCCGGGATCGGTCATCGTCTGCAGGCCGACATTGATCGAGACGCGCAGTCGCAGCCGGTCCTCCAGCGTTCCCAGCGCGTGGCGCAGCACATAGCGGTCTAGTTGCGGCCCGCGCCCCGCCTGCTCGATCACGGGCAGGAACGCGCCGGGCATCAGCACCTCATCCTGTTCCAGACGCAGGCGCGCCAGCCCCTCGAAAAAACCGATCCGTTGCCGGGGTCCGCTGCGCAGGATCGGCTGGAAGGCAAGCTCCGTCCCGCCGGCGGCCAGCGCATCGAGGATCATCCGATCATGCGAATCATCAAAGGGTTTCTCGTCCAGTCGCGCCTGCATCTTCTCGCCCCTTTCCGAGTTCGACTGTATGTTCTTCCAGCGTTCTGAACGAATCGTTAAAGGGTGAAATGATGGCTGAACGCTGTTCGTGGTGCGGAACGGATCCGCTCTATATTGATTACCACGATACCGAATGGGGTGTCCCGGTTCGCGACGGGCGCGACCTGTGGGAAAAGCTGGTGCTGGAGGGGTTTCAGGCCGGTCTGAGCTGGATCACCATCCTGCGCAAACGGCAGAGTTTTCGCGCCGCCTTCGACAATTTCGATCCCTACCGCATCGCACGATATGATCAGAGCGACGTGACCCGCCTGCTGGGCGACGCGGGAATCGTGCGCCATCGGGGCAAGATCGAGGCGACGATCGGCAACGCCCGCGCCTTCATCGCCCTTGAGGAGCGGGAGGGATTCGCGTCCTTCATCTGGTCCCATGTCGATGGCGATCCGCAACAGAACGCCCCCCGCACGATGGCGGATGTGCCCGCCGAAACGCCGGTGAGCAGACAGCTTTCCAAGGATCTCAAGAAGGCAGGGTTCAAGTTCTGCGGCCCGACCATCGTCTATGCCTTCATGCAGGCGTCGGGCATGGTGAACGACCACGTGCGCGACTGCTACCGGGCCGAGGCTATACGGGAACTGAGCGAGGTCTAGTCCGCCGCGATTGCTGCTGCGATGATCTCACGTGCGGGGGGGTCGTTCCAATGGGCGCCGCCTTGCAGACGCGCGATTTCGCGCCCCTCACGGTTCATCAGAATGCTGACTGGCAGGCCCAGAACGCCCGCGCGGCGCGACAATTGCCCCTGCGGATCCAGCAGGATCGGCAGGGTTTCAATCTGCTCCTCCTCGAAGAAGGCCCGGATCCCGCTGAGGCTGTTGCGCCCGCTGGCGATGGTCACGACCTCGAAATCCTCACCCGCCAGATCGGCGTTGAGCGCGTCGAGATCGGGCATTTCCTCACGACAGGGGGCGCACCACGTGGCCCAGAAATTCACCAGAACGATCTTTCCGGCATAATCGGCCAGGGTATAGGCATTGCCCTCGGGATCGGTGAACGTCTCACCCGGCAATTGCTGCGGTTCGGCGTGGACGTCCAGTTTGCGCATGTCATCGCGGCGGATTTGTTCCAGCTGCGATGCACCCTGTGCGACAGCGTGGTTTGCCATGCCGCCAAAGCCTGCGTAGAACAGGCCCGAGAACAATCCAACTGCGGCCAGCATCCTGCCGCCGCGTCCCGTCATCCAAGCGCTCATCCCGCCATACTCCCCGTTTAGAGGCCCCGAATGTCCGACCAGAACACTGGAACCAAATCGTCGAATGCCATGTGGGGCGGCCGTTTCGCCGACGGCCCCGATGCGTTGATGGAGGCGATCAATGCCTCCATCGGATACGACCGGCGACTTGCCCCGCAGGATGTCGAGGGTTCACGCGCCCACGCCGCCATGCTGGCCGCCACCGGTATACTGACGGATAGCGACGCCGAGCTCATTCGGGAAGGGCTGCTCACGGTCTTGTCAGAGATCGAGGCCGGAAACTTCGCGTTTTCCACCGCGCTCGAAGACATCCACATGAACATCGAGGCGCGGTTGAAGGAGCTGTTGGGCGAACCTGCCGGACGTCTGCACACCGCGCGCAGCCGCAACGATCAGGTCGCCACGGATTTCAAGCTGTGGACCCGCGACCAGTTCGACGCCGCCGAAAGCGGATTGTTGGCGTTGATCAAGGCCTTGCTGGGTCAGGCAGAGGCCGGAGCCGATTGGGTCATGCCCGGTTTCACACACCTTCAGACCGCGCAGCCGGTCACCTGGGGCCACCATATGATGGCCTATGTCGAGATGTTTGGCCGCGATCTGAGCCGGATGCGCGACGCACGTGCGCGCATGAATGAATCGCCTTTGGGCGCGGCTGCGCTTGCGGGCACGTCCTTTCCGATCGACCGCGACATGACCGCACAGGCGCTTGGCTTTGACCGTCCGGCCGCCAATTCGCTGGATGCGGTCAGCGACCGTGACTTCGCGCTTGAATTCCTGAGCGCTGCGTCGATCTGCGCCATGCACCTGAGCCGTTTCGCCGAAGAGCTGGTGATCTGGTCCTCGGCGCAGTTCCGTTTCGTGACCCTGTCGGACCGTTTCTCGACCGGGTCGAGCATCATGCCGCAGAAAAAGAACCCCGACGCGGCAGAGTTGATCCGCGCCAAGATCGGCCGGATCATGGGGGCCAATGTGGCGCTGATGATGGTGATGAAGGGGCTGCCGCTGGCCTATTCCAAGGACATGCAGGAAGACAAGGAACAGGTCTTTGACGCCGCTGACAATCTGATGCTGGCGCTGGCCGCGATGACCGGGATGGTGGGCGACATGACCGCGGAGCGCGAGAATCTCGCCGCTGCTGCGGGCTCGGGATTCTCCACCGCCACCGATCTGGCCGACTGGCTGGTGCGGGTGCCGAACCTGCCGTTCCGCGACGCGCACCATGTGACCGGCACGCTGGTCGCCATGGCCGAGAAGCAGGGCTGCGATCTGCCGGACCTTACGCTGGAACAGATGCAATCGGTGCACGCCGAGATCACGCAGGACGTTTTCGATGTGCTTGGCGTCGAAAACTCGGTAAACTCGCGCATGTCCTATGG